>Ga0207419_1001755_pt1 | contig 15538 bp, 7 predicted proteins | sample ElkSloMetagenome_4_FD_184723 | JGI IMG/M metagenome (GOLD analysis project Ga0207419, IMG submission 184723) | Hot spring microbial communities from Elkhorn Slough, Monterey Bay, USA - MD2A (version 2) | ecosystem: Environmental > Aquatic > Marine > Intertidal zone > Estuary: Microbial mat ...
AGTAGAAGTAGACCTGACCGGAGCTGAAAAACTGACTTTAATTGCCGACCCCACTGATGACGGCAGCTATGCCGACCATGTGAACTGGGCCAATGCCAGCATTACCTGGAATGAAAAACCTGCTGCACCGGTAACTATTTACAATTACCCGGACGATGTACTGGTGAACCATATCGGCTTTTTACCGCAATCATTCAAAACCTGCTATACCTATGGTTCAGAGCAAATCCGTTTTAACCTGATGGAAAGCAGTACCGGCAATTCCGTTTTCAGTGGCACCATGCTTCCGGATTCAGGAGCTTTAGGCACTTACCTGGTGGGAGACTTTTCTGAATTTGATAAGGAAGGAGAATATTATGTACAAATAAGCGATCGTAAATCGGAGAAATTTCAAATTGCTGAAGATGTGTACCTGCAGGCACTTCAGGCCAACATCAATTACATCAATCAGCAACGCAGTGGCGATACCACCTCCGGCTGGGCTAAAGGACAGCACCTGGATGATGGCATACGGCAGGATAACCGAAAGCACCAGGATGTAACCGGTGGCTGGTACGATGCTAATGACCTGCGCAAACCTATGAAAGGCAATGCCTTGTTGCTGCTTGCTTTAACAACCATAGCTGAGCATAATTTTCCCGGCTTTGATAAGATGGCCTTAATGGAGGAAATGCAATGGGGCAACAAATTTTTGCTGGCCATGCAGGAGCCGAAGGGTTATGTGATGAGCTACATCGGCTCTACTAAGGATGGTATGATGGAAAACCGATGGTCGGACAACATCATCGGAAATCAAGACGACCGCACCATCCTGACTGATCCCGCCGATGCGAGTCACCAGATGATATTCGCGTTGGCCAATGCCAAAATTGCCCGTCTCTACCAAAAAGAAGCAGCTGATTATGCGCAAACCTGCCAGAAAGCCGCGGAAAACGCCTGGGCCTGGACCACAAAAAACCAGAAAAGAAATGATCCTGACATTCTGGGTATCGCCATCAGTACTGCAGTAGAATTGTACAATGCCACTGGAGAAGAAAAGTACAAAGAGCAGGCCGTGAAGTATACAGAAGAATTATTGGCCATGCAAAAAGAAGGTGATGAATACCTTAAGAATCACTTTTTCACATTTGCAGAAAAAGCCAAAACCTATGGAGGCCGCTGGATCATGTTGGGATTACGGAATTTTATTTCAAGTTTTCCTGAGCATGAAATGAAGAGCCAGGCAGAAGATGCGATGATAAAATTTGCGGAAGGATATTTCCTGCCATTGTCCCGGCTCAACAGCTTCAATATCATTCCCTGGGTATTTGCCACCGAGTCTCTGGGCAGTGGTAAGCAATTTGGATCTTATTACTACCGAAATTTCCTGCACGTGGGTATGAACCAGCACCTCTCTTCCAAAGGCGTAGCTATGAATGCTGCCTACGATGTAATGCAAAACCAGGAATACCTGAAGATAGCGCAAAAGCAGCTGGACTGGATTTATGGTGCTAACCCTTTTAATGCCAGTTCGGTTACCGGCTTAGGCTACAACCAGCCAGCCTTGTTCAAGACTTTGCCGGTGGAGTTCAGTCCCTATACACCGGAGCTGAAAGGAGGCGTGATGACTGGCATCGGCAGCAACCCGGAGGACAAAATCGCCTTTTTCCCCGGCTACTGGTGGACCACCGAATATTGGTCGCCTTCAGTCACTTACACCATGCTGCTGACGGTGATGCTGCAGGAAAACTATGGAGTATTGGAGTAAATTATTAGACAAAGCTTTTTGCTGAAAAGTCAAAAGTTGTAATTTTCCAACTTCAATCAACAAACTACAAAAATTATGAGAAATTGGTTTATGCTAATGGCATTATGCACTTCATTGCTTTCCTGTCAAACCAAAAAAGACAAGGACACCATATATGAAAATGAAAAACCCTTGCGGCCTAATATTATTTACATCATGGCAGATGATCTTGGATATGGAGATTTAGGTGCGTATGGGCAGCAATCTATCCAGACCCCAAGTCTCGACCAGATGGCTGTCGAAGGTATTAAATTTACCCAACATTACGCCGGCAGCCCGGTTTGCGCACCATCGCGAGCAGTGCTGATGACCGGGAAACACCCCGGAAGAGCTTATGTAAGAGGAAATATGCAGGCCGAACCTTATGGTCAGCTGCCACTTCCATCGGAAGAAATAACAGTAGCAGAAGCACTCAAAGATGCTGGATATATAAATGGCATGATAGGAAAATGGGGACTTGGCGTAGAAAATACTGCTGGCTTTCCTCTTGATCAAGGCTTTGATTTTTTTTATGGTTATGTTGACCAGGTGCTGGCCCATAATTATTACCCGGAATATGTATGGCGCAATAATGAAAAGGAATACCTGAACAATGAAGTGCGTTACCTTGATACTACCGCCTGGCACAAGGGACTTGGCAGCTATTCTACTAAAAAAGTTGATTACACCCACGATTTATTTACCAATGAAGCATTGTCTTTTATAGAGCGAAATCAGGATACCAGCTTTTTTCTTTACCTGCCTTACACAATCCCTCACAACAATGGTGAGGCACCGGCAGGAGAAAAGATGGAGGTTCCCGATTGGGGTATCTATGCCGATAGCGCCTGGGAGGCGGAAACCAAAGGTTATGCAGCCATGATCACTCGTCTGGATAAAGATGTAGGCAGGTTGTTGCAAAAATTACAGGACCTGGGGCTGTCAGAAAATACGCTGGTAATTTTCACTAGTGACAATGGTCCTATGCAGGAAGAAGCCCATGATTTTACCCGAATTTTTAACAGCAACGGACCTTTCAGAGGTGCCAAGCGAGACCTTTACGAAGGCGGTATTCGGGAACCGTTCATTGCCTGGTGGCCCGGAACCATTGAAGCCGGAAGTGAATCTGACCACATGAGTGCCTTCTGGGATTTTATGCCAACTGCCTGTGAATTGGCTGGGGTAGAAACACCAAACGCCAGCACAGGAATTTCATATTTGCCGGTATTGCTGGGTGAAGACCAGCCTAAACATACCTACCTGTATTGGGAGTTTCCCATCAAGGGTTACCAGATCGCCATCAGGCACGGGCAGTGGAAAGCCATCAAAACCGGCCTGGAAGAAAACCCGCGGGCTTCCTGGCAATTGTACAACCTGGCGGTAGACACGGATGAAAGTGATGATATAGCGGCAGAACACCCGGAAATACTGGAACAGATGGACAAATTTGTAAGCGAAGCTCATGAACCGTCTGAATATTTTCCCATGCCTGAAGGTGTATTGACATCAGTAAAATAATGTAATAAAAAAAGTAATGGCTATTAAAAAAGGCTTAACCGTAATATTGAATTTTATTATATGCGATTTTCTTTTATAAAAAACAACCTTACCATAATTTTCGTATTTTTTGTCTTCGCAGCATATGCTCAGGATCGGCCTAACATCCTCTTCATTCTGGCCGACGACATGGGGTGGGGAGATGTAGGATATCATGGCTCGGTAATTAAAACGCCTACCATCGATCGGCTGGCCAGGGAAGGATTAGAGCTGGATCAGCATTACGTATATCCGCAATGTACTCCCACTAGGGTAGGGCTGCTTACAGGCCGCTATACCACCCGCTACGGCATGCCCAGGCCCATCAATATGCAGGTTTTGCCTTATGGCGTTGAGACCATGGCCTCAGTGCTGAAAAGTAGCGGGTATGAAACCTGTATCAGTGGTAAGTGGCACCTGGGCTCTAGCCCGGAGTATGGACCCAACCACTATGGATTTGACCACTCATACGGAGGACTTACAGGTGCTATTCACCCCTGGACAAAGGAGTACTCCAGCCGCAGGAATCCTGAATTCAGGAAAAACTGGCATCGCAATGAGCAATTGATAGAAGAGGAGGGAATCCACACCCAATTGACAGTAAAGGAAGCTGTCAACTGGTTGCAGGAAAGAAATGATGAAAAGCCCTGGTTCCTTTACCTGGCCTTTCATGCAGTACATACGCCCATTGATGCTTCGGAACAATACAAGCAATTGTATGCCAACACTGAATTTTATGAAAACCAGAAAAAGCAGGAATCTAAGCTTCGGTTTGCTGCTATGACCACCGAGATGGATGATGGGATAAAAAAAGTATTGGACTATCTCGAGCAGACCGGCCAATTGAAGAATACTTTAGTAGTCTTTACTTCCGACAATGGCGGCATCGTGCTGAAAGAAGGGAAAACCGCGGGCAAGTATCCTGAACCTGCCCTTGAATCGCATGTGCTGAGCAGTAATGGCAAACTGAAAGGACAAAAAGCTACTTTGTATGAAGGAGGAATACGGGTGCCCACGGTAGTTTACTGGAAGGGAAAGTTAGAACCCGGTAAAATTGACGAACCGATAATTATAACTGATTGGTTGCCTACGTTTGCCTATCTTGCCGGTTATATTGAACCACCCCTGAAAAATTTAAAATGGGATGGTAAAAATATCTGGCCAATTTTGGATGGTGAAATTGCCTCATTACCCGACCGGCCATTGTACATCCGCTACATCCACAACATGATAGCGCTGCGCTTTGGGGACTGGAAGCTGATTAAAATGAGTGATACCAAATTTGCCCACGCCCGCATGCCGGGAGATGACCGCAGCGACCGTCTGTACAATATTGCCAATGATCCTTTTGAGGAAAATGATTTGGCAGATGAATACCCGGAGATTGTGGATAAGTTGAACGAAATGGTTGAGAAAGAGATGAAAATTGACATGCCTATGCGGGATGCTTATGAGCCAATCCCTACGTTGAATTCTGATATTTATTAGCAATAATGCGATTTAAACTTTGCTGAATCAGGTAACTTTAAAAATTCATATAGGAATTTTTAGGTTAGTAAAAAGGCTTGCTATGTGGATCATCAGGCATTAATGATTCAGTCTTCTCTTTCAAATTGAAACATCCAATCATAAAGACTCATATCAAAAGGGTCATATTTATTGTCAGCTGTGCCCATCCCTTCTCCGTTGTAGGTTCTGGTCCAGGCGTTATGGCCTACATCATTGTAAATGGTGATTTTCGCTTTATGTATCGGGCCAGGTTCTTGCTCATTGTATTTTTTGACAAATTCCTTAGAGGTTGCCATGTTTACTTCATCCTTGTCACCTACAAATACCCAAATGGGAGTATTTCTGGATTTATTCATTCCTGATTTTTTGCCATAAGCTGATACGGGTGCGGCCGCAGCAATATAGCTTATAGAATCTTCCAGCCTGGTGAGGTAATCATATACTCCATTGCCTCCATGGCTCAAACCAGTTAGGTAAATTCTCTTTTTGTTTATTTTATAATTATTAATTGTGTACTTGATAAATTTTCTTAAATTTTGAGGATCTCCTGCGCCCCAATTATTAAGATCTCCTTCATTTCCGTGGTACTGTGGGGAAATTACTACCATTGGGTAAGTAGGGTTCCAATTATTTTTTTCAATCATTTTAGGTGGGCCATTTCTCAATACCTTCGCCAGTACATCAGGATTATTACTTCCGTTACCTCTTTCACCTTTACCGTGTAAAAAAATTAAAACGGGATAATTTATACTAGACTTTTCATATCCCGAGGGTAAATAAACATAATAGCCATAATTGGCACTTGTGGTTCCTATTAATTTTGCCAGGTGAACTCCTCCGGTATCTTGAGGTAATTCAGTCAAAGAGGCATTTTGAAAATTAGTTTCTAACTTATCTTCTCCACAACTCAGAAAACAAATAACAATTAGTAATAGCAAAAATGTTGAAAGAGGATTTATTGCTGGATTTTTCATGCTTTAATTATTATAACTGATTGAAATTTATAAGATTTTAAATTTAAAAAACTTGTATCAATCTGAAATAATTAATGTCACAATTAATATTACATATGCATCAATAGACTAAAATTAATAATAGCTCATTAGTCTCTACTTTCTGATTATTAATCACCGTTGATTTCTTTGTGTGCACTCACCAACATATCTTTTAATGTTTGTCCGCCTTTGATACCAAAATCTAAAGTCCGGATTGGGAAAGTGATCATGATGTCATTGGCATCATAAGCTTTTTTAATCAATTTGATACCGTCGCTCACTGCCCGCAAATAGTCAGGTTGTTTTTGAAAGCTGATCCAATAGCGAATTACATAATTAATAGAGCTACTGCCAAATTCCTGATAATAGAAGTCAACCGGCTTAGTTTGTAGTAAATAGTCGATTTTTTCTATTGCTTCTTTTGTAATTTTTTCTACTCTATCCAGATCATCTCCATAAGATACCCCAACTTGCAAATCAATCCGCCTTATCCCATTCACCGTATAATGCGTAAAAGCATTATCCATTATAAATTTGTTGGGAATGATTATATCTTGTCCCTGTAATGTTTGTAAAGTAGTGGCACGCATACTAATTTTTTTTACAGTACCAAAGTTATCATCATATTCTATTAGGTCTCCTTCATTAATTGGGCTTCTGACTGCCAGGTAAATACCAGCAAAAAAATTGGATGCAATATCTTTAAATGCTAATCCTAACGCTAATCCAACAATACCTACGCCTGCCAATAATGAAGTTACCGTGTTTTGCAATTGCAGTATTCCCAATGCTATGAATAAGCCTATTAATACTATTAGAATAAAAGTTACCTGACCAAGAAAATCGTTGATGGTAAAATTATTCGAAAACCTTGCTAATAGATTTTTTATTAAATTGCGAAGCCCTTTAGCTATAAAATAGAAGATAAATATGACTACGATGGCTACGGCAAAATTGGGCAACATGATAATAAGCTCCTCTACCCAGCCCACCATTTTATCTACTACCTGGTCAAATTCATTGTTCAATTGATCAAACATACTATTCGATTCTTATTTGATTCATAACAAGTTATGCTAAGGGTTGTTACTTTTAGTTGAGATCTGTCTATTTAATACTGTTGAAATCTTAAGTAACACCCATTATAGGGTAAAATTGTATTTAGAAAAGTTAAATCAATAGATAGATTGAAAAAAACATCTTCTATTACATTTTTACTTAAATTTGAACCTATCATGTTTTTAATGGTAATTGCACTATTTCTTTATTTTCTCATGTCTATTTTTCTATTTGCCAATTGTTCCATACCAAATTATAAAAATCAACCTTAAAAGAACATATTTTAAGCAGTCACCTATACTCATTTGTTAAAAATATTTATTAAATTGGTTATTTCTTTACTCAATAGCAATTAAAATGAAGTGGATTCTTATTTCTTTTACAGTTTTAGTTCAAACAATTTTTCCTCAAAAAGCTGAAAGCTCTGAATTAAAAGAGCGCAATTTGAGAGATTCTAAAGAAGTACAGTCAACCATAGCAGAATTGTATGAAAAAGGAAAAGAAAGATTTGAGAATAGAGATAATGTAACAGCATTACCCTATTTCCTGCAAATAGATTCACTATCCAAAAAATACAATTTAGAAAATGCAACTACCGTAAAAGCGATATTGGATCGTTCTGAAATATCCAGGGTAACTTTTACACATGCAGGTGTAGAATTGGCCAAGGATTTGAAATTGGAAGCGCTTGCAATGGCTGAAAGAATTCAGTCGGAGGAAATGATCAATGCCGCGTATGTTCATTTGGCTGATATTTATGGTATGGTTGATAATTTGCCTAAAGCTAAATATTATACCGACAAAGCATTTGAATACTACATTAATACGGGAGACGTGGAGAAAATAACCCGCCTCTACCTTATCAATATGAATTATTATTTTGCAATAGAAGCGCTAGATAGTGTTGAAATAAAGCTTAAGGAAGGAATCAATTACTTACAGGATAAAAATCACCCAAAGCAGCTTGCCCAGTTGCAGGTTTTCCTTGGAAATTACTGGGAAAAGCATAGGGATAATAGTAAGAAGGCAATACCATTGTTTGAGGCTTCCCGCTCACTTTACCGGCAATTAGAGGATACTGTACATTTACATTATTTGTATGTATTGGAAGGTTTGGGCAATTGCCACGCGGATTTAAAAAATTACAAAGAAGCATATAAGTATTATCAACTTGCTTATAAAGCGGGGAAAGAGCATGAAAAGGAAAAAAATACTTTGCTTACCAGGAATTTAGAAACTAAATACCAGAGCGATAATAAACAAAAGGAAATTGAGCTTTTAACCTTGAAAAATGATCTTGCCGAAAAAGAGAAAGCCAATCAGCGGATAGTATTAATTGCTATCACCATGGTTTTTCTGCTGGTAGCAGGTGTGCTTTACATGCTTTACAAGAGCCGGCAGAAAGTAACTAAAAAATTACGCCAATTAAATAAAATGAGATCTGATTTTTTTGCCAATATTTCTCATGAATTTCGCACCCCTCTTACGCTAATAAAAATTCCGGTAGAAATGCAACTGGCTTCTAAAGATATTTCTCCATTACATAAAACACAATTGAATAGTGTAAAAAGAAATACAGACAGACTCCTTGGTTTAGTAGATCAGCTTCTCAACCTTTCTAAATTGGAGGCAAATAACCGAAGCTTAAATATTAGTTCTGTGAAACCGGAAGGTTGGTTTAAAGCCTGTTTAGATTCTTTTCAATATGCTGCTGATCAAAAGTATATCACCTTTGATATTTCACTTGATTTTCCGGATAAGGAAGTATTTTTCGATCAGGAGGTAGTGCAAAAAGTAATTACCAACCTAATGTCAAATGCCATTAAATACACTAATAAAGGAGGACGAATTACCTTTGAGGGCAGTATAAAAGCAGAACAACTTTCTATAATTGTAAAAAATAATGGTGAAATTATTGCTCCGAAAAATCAGGTAAAAGTTTTCGAAAGGTTTTACCAGTTAAATCCGCAAACCAATGGTGTAGGAATAGGATTGGCTTTGGTAAAAGAATTAATTGAATTGCATCGTGGTACTATTACCTTAGCCTCTACTGCAACTCAAAATATATTTGCCGTAGAGATTCCTGTTTCAGAAAAATCCTTTCAGAAATATGAAATCAACAGAAAAACTTTACATGAAATACCATTTTGTGAAAGAGAACAGGCGAAAATGTCAGGCCAAAATATTAATTTCAAAAATATTGATTCTTTTTTAAAGGAAGAGGAAGTGAAGGAGCGTGATATTCTCCTGATTGTGGAAGATAATGCTGACATCAGAGCTTTAATTCGACAACAATTTGAATCAAAGTATCTGGTAGAAGAGGCAAATAACGGACGGGAGGGGATAAATAAAGCGAAGACGATTGTTCCTGACATTATTATATCAGATGTAATGATGCCCGAAATAGATGGTATAGAATTAACCAGGCAACTTAAATCAGATGAAATTACCAGCCATATTCCAATAATTTTGCTCACCGCCAAAGCAGGTGAAGAAAATGAATTGATTGGTCTCGAAAATGAGGCTGATGATTATATTCTTAAACCTTTTAGCACTGAGAAACTCAGCTTACGAGTCCAGAACTTAATCGGCATAAGGAAGAAATTAAGAGAAAATTTTTACCAGCAATTAGTTTTGAAGCCCAAAGAGATTACTTTGAATAATTATGATAAAGCTTTCTTACAAAGAGTAAAACAGCTGCTGGATGAGAAATTAACTAGTAATGAATTTACGGCCGAATATTTTAGTACTGCAATTGAGATGAGCCGTATGCAGTTGCACCGAAAACTTAAAGCTTTGGTTGGGCTTAGTACCAGTGAGTTTATTAGAAGTCAAAGGTTGAAATTGGCTTTTGATCTTATTAAAAATGGCCAGGATAATATTTCAGAAGTAGCCTATGCTGTTGGTTTTAACGACCCTTCCTATTTTAGCAAATGCTTTAAGGAGGCTTATGGAAAATCACCTACAGAATATTCCATTTTAAACAATGGAGTACATTAATTAACGGTAGTAGTTTTTATAATTTAATATCCAATTCGCGTAAGTATTTTAATAAACCAAGATTGAAATAACCTATCTTTTTAAAAAGTAAAGACTGAAAAAAACCTTTAGTTTTTTCTTTTATTATGTAATATATTCCTCCTTTAATGCAGTTATAGCGCCTTTGTTACATATTTACATGTATTTGTTACATAGTTTATAGACCGTAAATCCCAGCATTCATACATTTACATAAATAAATTGTGAGTAGTGATTTTAATATGAATACCTATCACTAAAGATGATATTTTAAATATAATTTGACATTTAGATACTCATTAATGAATAATAAAGCATTTGGTATTTTAGCAATTTTTGGTTTCCTTTTATTTTCTATTACTGCTTGTGTAGATGATGATTTTTTTACCTCCAAGTCCCTATTTCCTCAATTAGATACCTTAATACCCGGCGAAGGTATGGTGGGTGATGAAATTTTGGTTCAGGGCAGTAATTTAGCCAATGTTGATACACTTTGGGTCAATGGAACAAGAGGGGAGATCTTATCCCAGTCAGAAAATGAACTGAGATTTCAAATAGTGGATGGCATGAACAGTGGGCCGGTAGCGGCCAAAAACCCCCAGGGCACCAGTATAGGTCCTGACTTAAGAGTTATTGCCCAACAAATCAACATTACTATTGCCTCAGTATCTCCCTCGCAAGGCGGAAATGGTACTCAGGTTCAAATTACAGGAACAGATTTCGATCAATTGGAGCCAGGATTTCTGCTTCGTTTCAATGGATTAAGTGCTAATAGAACTGTGGTTTCGCCAACAATCATATCCACGGTTGTGCCCTCCGGAGCTACTACAGGCCCAGTAACAATTCTTAATGATGCCGAGGTGATCAATGGGCCGGTGTTTACAGTTACCAGTCCTAATCCTGCCAATACTGTATCTACCCTGGTAAAAGATGGAGTAAACAACCCCTTCGATTTAGTGCTAATAGGTGATAACGTTATTTTTAGTGAAGACCAGAATCACCAGCTGAGGCTTTACGATATCAGTGACAATGCCATAACTGCAGATGTTGGCACCGGGAGTCCCGGATTGGTTAATGGTAGCGTTGATCAATCGCAGTTTAATCTGCCCAGTGGTTTGGCACTAAATAATAATAACTCTGCCATTTTTGTAGCTGACCGGGAAAACCATGTGGTACGAGCAATTTCAGGAGGAAATGTAATTACCGTGGCAGGTTTGGGGCAGGCTGGTTTTCAGGATGGAAGTTTGCAACAACAGGCCCAATTCAACAGGCCCATTGGCATAGCCGTGCTCAATAATTTAATTTATGTTACTGATTTTAACAATCATGCCATTCGTGTATTAGACTTACCTAATCAAACCGTAAGCACTATTGTAGGAAATGGTACAGCCGGTTTTGCAGATGGTCAAGGTACGGTAGCTCGTTTAAATTCACCCGCGGGCATTGTAGTAGAAGATGCTAATCATTTATTGATTGCTGATTCTCAAAATGATCGAATCAGGCGATTGAATGTTAACACGCAGGTTTTGAGTACTGTAGCAGGAGATGGCACGGCAGGTTTCAGAGACGGCGCCAGTGACCAGGCTCAATTCGATACTCCATTTGATGTAGCAGTAGATTCAAAAGGCGTAATTTATGTGGCCGATGCCAGTAATCATCGCATCAGAAAAATTGAAAACGGACTTACATCTACCTTAGCCGGTTCAGGAGGAAATGCTGCTGAAGTAAATGGAGACGCCCATCTGGCTCAGTTTAATTTTCCGATAGGAATTTATGTAGTGTCTGACACTGAAATATTGGTTGCAGATTATTCAAATGGTGCCATTAGAAGAATTTTGATTCAATGAGATATTTTTTACTTATTACAGCATTGTTTTTTTCCAGCGCAACTTTGGCTCAGGATCTAGGAAGCCTTGGGAGTCAGAATCCGGTTGACTTTTCAGGTAACATTAATGTGAATTTGAGTAGTTACTCTACTACTCGTGCTCGTGCTTTTCGTGACCCTTTCCTCTGGACGTTAAGTGGCAGTCCTACCCTAAGTATCTATGGCGTTACCTTGCCTTTTAGCTTCGTGATTAGCAAAAGAAATGAAGAATTCCGGCAGCCTTTCAATCAATTTGGCTTAAGTCCATATTACAAATGGCTCAAATTGCATGTTGGTTTTCGCAGCCTATCTTTTTCTCAATATTCTTTGGCAGGTCACGTGTTCAATGGTGTTGGCCTGGAAGCCAATCCGGGTAATTTCCGCTTTGGTTTTATGTATGGTCGACTATTGCAGCCAATTTCTCCTGATTTTGTGGGTAGCGTACCGGTTCAGCCTACTTATTTGCGTAATGGAACTTCTGTAAAAATTGGCTATGGCACTTCCAGTAATTATGTTGATCTTATTTTATTCAAAGGTTGGGACGATCCCGGTTCCATCGACCGACCGAGAGACAGCATATATGTTAATCCAAAAGAAAATCTGGTGTTTGCGCTTAAAACCAGGCAGCGACTTTTCAATAGCCTCACCTTTGAAGCAGATATAGGTTTGAGCGGCTGGACCGATAATTTATTCGCCAGAGGTTTATCCAGAGAAGATATTCCGCTGAGTAATGTTATCTCCAGCCTGTTTAAGATCAATTACTCTACCCAATTCTTGAAAGCGATAAAAACCTCCTTGTCATATCGTCTCAAAAGAATCAACCTGCGATTACAGTACAGAAGAATTGATCCGGAGTATAAAACAATGGGAGCTTATTTTTTCAACAATGACCTGGAAAATATTACCATTTCACCCAGCTGGTCTATGTTCAAAAATAAAGTTCGGATTTCGGGTAGCGTTGGATGGCAAAGAAATAATTTATTTGAAAATAAAATCAATCAGATTAACCGCCAGATAAATGCTGTACAAATCAATTATATGGCCAATAGACAACTGTCTTTTTCAGGCTCATTTACCAATTTTCAAATAAACCAAGTTCGAATGGATGTAATCAGAAGAGATGTAATTGACTCCCTGCAACTGGAACAATTCACCAACAATCTATCTCTCAACGCCAATTATCGTTTTGGCAATGAAACCAACCGCTACATTATTAACGCGATGTACAGTTCACAACAAATCAATCAAGCAGAGAAAAATGAGTTTTTGGGTAATAATGATGCTCGATCAATCAGTCCATCATTATCTTTTCGCTACAACAATAAAGAATCTGGATGGGGTTTTAGAATCAATGGAAATTATAATGATTTCCAAAACAGCAGTATTTCTTCCCAGAGGTATGGATTATCTCTGGGGCCTAGTAAAAGTTTTGGCGAAGATTTATCTTTAAATGCTTCGGCTGCTTATTTTGATACTAATCTGAATGGAGAAAAGGCTGGAAATACACTTAGGGCCACTTTAAGAGGCAATTACAATTTGGCAAAAAATCATGGATTTAATTTTTCAGGTAATTTTATCCGTAGGAATTCCAACAATGAGAGAGTTCAGAGTTTTTCAGAGTTTTTGGCCAGTATTAATTACACCTTTACCTTCTAAGCTATGAATAATTTGAAATATTTGTTACCGTTTATACTTGTTGTCCTAAGCTTTTCTAATCGTGCAATGGCGCAGCTTGAATTACAAGTGAACGTGATGCCACCATACCCAGTAAGGTTAAGCGACTATACTGATATCGAGAGCAGAGTATTTGTTACAGTTACTAATACTACCAATAGTACCTACGAGATTTTATTGTATGGACAATTATCTAAAGAAGGGTTAAATATTGAAACAAATATAAGCGGTTATACAGGCAGCCCGATTATAATAGACCCGATGTCTACCAGGCAATTGATGGGAGCAGAATTAAGTGATGTATTTGACCCTAGCAATTTATTTGAGCCTGTAGGTATTACTTTTGATCAAATAAGAGGAGATCAAGCTTTGCCACCGGGACCTTTTACACTGTGCTTACGCGCCTTTGACTTCAATAATAGAAATGTAGCTTTATCACCGCCGCCTGATTTATTTTCAGGCTGTGCAGAGGTGCCTAATAATTATGTAGAACCACCTTCTTCATTATTTCCCTGTGATAGTGATATACCTGCCACTGATGGGGCTATTATGTTTAGCTGGTTTCAAAATCCTGGAACTGGTGCACTATCCAGAATTGAATACCGGTTCCGATTAATTGAAGTAATTCCCCGGGATACCGATGCTAATGCAGCTTTTTTAAGTGCGGTGGAGCCTTATTTAGTGGATACAGGTGGAATTATGTCTCAAAGCCATAATCTTTTTATACCCGATGATGTAGTATTGGAAGAAGGTAAAAAGTATGCCTGGCGAGTAATAGCTTACGATCCGGAAGGAAGAACTCAGTTTGACAACAACGGGAAGAGCGTTGCCTGCTCCTTTACCTATGGCGAGGAAACAGCCCTGGAGGATTTTGAATTTGAGCCGATTTATCCTAAAGAAGGAGATTATCTACCATTTGATTTTACACCTTTTATTGTAAAATTTAGCCCTTACAGCGATGATTACAGAGTTTTAGAGGGCAACACTGAATTGTATAAAAAGGATGGCGGAAGCTTTAACAGAATAGATACCAAAAGCGGTAGAAACAGATGGCCCCGAGGGCCAAAAATATCTCAGCGATCCAGTGGGTTTCCGGATATTTCGGAAGAGCAATCTCAGCACCTTCCGGTCTATAAAAATTTATCTGAAAGTCCTCCAACGTATCCTTTTGAAAGAGGAAAAGAAATGGCCTGGCAATTTGAAGGCAGCATTGAAGAAGATGACGGTACCCTGCATGACGGCGCAACCGGTAGGGTTACTTTTACGGTGGGTATGTCTCCACCTACACCACAGGCGCCTGCCAATGGCTCTACTCAACCACCGGGAAACGTCCAACTACGCTGGCAATCAGCCAATGAACCGGAAAAATTAGCCCCGCCATTCGATATTGCCCAATGGAGAGGGAGCAGTGATGATACCGAAAAAAATTTTTATACCGCCGCAGTAGATGAACGCTGGGTGCTGGAAGTATCACCCACCGATGAATTTGACAGTATTTATTATAAAGCTACCGATAGAATTACGCTATCGCTTAATGGTGTGGCAGATGCTCCTTCCATTGCCGGTCAGCTATATAAGCAAATCAATAAGGATACTACTTTTACTGAGCCAGGCATCTATTATTGGCGAATCAAATGGCTGAAAGATCCGGAAAATTTAACTTCTGAAGCCTACAGTGTGAGTCCGGTCTGGAATTTTAATATTGGTACGGGTACACCACCAGATACAACAGTTACTGAATCCGGCCCTTGTCTTTCCGGATGTGAAACACCTGCCATCACCAACCGTACAGCAGTAACCAGTTTATCGACTGGAACTATCCTAAAGATCGGTAATTTTGACCTGGATGTAAAAAGTGTAAGTTCCTCCTCAGGAGGCCGTTTTTCCGGGGAGGGTGAAGTAAATATTCCGTTTTTGAATTTCAAGGTACTGGTTGCATTTAGCAACATACAGTTTAATAGTGAAAATAAAATATTTGTCGGTACAGTAAAAGCAACAGAAGATCGTGATTTCCCTTTTACTACTACTTCAAATGGCGGTTTTGAGGCTTTAGGCATGAATGAATCTACTGCCGATGACCTGGATGATTATCTGAGTACGGGTGAAAGGCTGGTAAGT
>Ga0207419_1001758_pt1 | contig 15502 bp, 11 predicted proteins | sample ElkSloMetagenome_4_FD_184723 | JGI IMG/M metagenome (GOLD analysis project Ga0207419, IMG submission 184723) | Hot spring microbial communities from Elkhorn Slough, Monterey Bay, USA - MD2A (version 2) | ecosystem: Environmental > Aquatic > Marine > Intertidal zone > Estuary: Microbial mat ...
GAAAGCAAGGGCAGAATACTTTCAAACAGATCTGTCAGATCCTTGATGGTAAGGAATATCAACTCAGTACACTAATGACTGACTAACCTAAGTAATTACGTTTATTGAATCATATTTCCCTGAATCAACATTGCTAATAAATTTGTTAATCAGTTTAATAACTAACATATAATCGTTTGTATTTCTCTTTTCCAAAAGTTGGCAATTATGCCAGTCAGTTCCTTTGTATAAATACAAGACAAAGTGTCCTTTATTCTCTTGTCCGTACCAACCTAAATCCAGATTAAAATCAAATTTCTTTATCCAAAGAAGGTCTTCTTGGCAAAACAGGTCATTGAATTTTATATCGTCATCAACAGATTTATCCAAAGGGTCTATTTCATGAAATTCATCTCTCTTTATTTCCCATTGGTCTGATATATTAATTGATGAGTTCTTCATTTTAATTGCTGGTAACAATTGGCTAACTGCATAAAATATGCAGTTATTTTTATTATGTCTTTACTAGCCTTAGTAATATCCAAATTTCACGATAAATATAGCCAAAATATAGGGCAAGTGAAATTGCTAGTAATAATAGTTTAAATAAAAACTTTAATAGTGTACCAATGCCCCTAAATCTTATTTTTATTTATAAATTTAAGATATTTTGCACCTCATGAAAAAGACATTTCACTACTTACAATGCATCTGCTTAGCTATTCTTTTAATTGCCTGCGATGCCCAAAAGACCACAGCGCCAGAAACTAAATCGCTTACGCCTAACACCTCAACCTCGTACAAACCACCTGTATTTGTAGATGATGCTCGCGCTGAAAAAATTAAGGAATTAGCTCCGAAAATACATCAATTAATAGTAGATCATGCCGAGGCTAGAAATATACCTGGCATAGCCTATGGCATTATGGTCGATAATGAATTGGTATTGTCCAATGCCACTGGGCTGATGAACATAGAGGTAAAAGCACCCGCTACCATAAATACTTCTTTTAGAATTGCCTCTATGACCAAAAGCTTTACCGCTATGGCAATCATGAAATTAAGAGACGAAGGAAAACTATCTTTAAATGACCCAGTAAGCAAATACATTCCTGAAATGGCTAATCTAACCTACCTGACAGAAGATAGCCCAATTATAGACATAGAAAACTTATTGACCATGACCGCCGGTTTTCCAGAAGATAACCCATGGGGAGACCGCCAATTAGATGAACCGACTCAAATGCTTATTGACCTTATTGATGAAGGTGTTGCCTTCTCCAATGCGCCTTCTTACCAATATGAGTACAGCAATACGGGTTATGCCCTGCTTGGCAATATTGTAAGCCGCGTAAGTGGCGAAGCTTATCAAACCTACATTAAAACCAACATACTGCAACCTTTGGGCATGGAGCAAACCTATTGGGAAATAGACAATGTACCTGCTGAACAATTGGCCATTGGTTATCGCTGGGAAGATGCAAAATGGAAATTAGAACCTATTTTGCATGATGGCTCTTACGGTGCCATGGGCGGGTTGATTACCTCCATAGAAGACTTTAGCAAATATGTGAGTTTTTTACTTTCCGCTTGGCCTCCGAGAAGTAATGAAGATACTGGCCCAATAAAAAGGAGTTCCCTTAGGGAAATGCAAACGCCACAATTCCCTCGGCTAAATCCTAATGCTACCGACTTTAACGGAGAACCTTGTGCCACCATGGGCGGCTATGGTTTTGGGTTGGGCATTACCACCTATTGTAATGATTTAGTACAAGTGGGGCATGGCGGAGCGCTGCCGGGTTTTGGCAGTAATTACCGCTTTTTCCCTGAGTATGGTGTAGGTGTAATGGCATTTTGTAACCTCACTTACACCACTCCCTACCCTTTTGCAGAAATAGGCAAACTACTTTTTGAGACAGCTGAAATACAACCTAGACAATTGCCTGTTTCTACCGTTTTAAATGAAAGAAAGGCGCAAATAGTTGACTTGATACAAAGCTGGGACACTACACTAGAGACCAAGATTTTAGCAGAGAATTTTTATCTTGACAAATCAAGAGAATATCGCATGGCCGAAATAAAAGGCTTATTAGATAAAGCAGGAGCCATTCAAACAGTAGGAGAAATTGACCCGAGAAATCAACTTAGAGGGAGTTTTGACATACAAGCTGAAAATGACACCATAACTGTGTTCTTTACCCTATCGCCTGAAAAATACCCAAAAGTGCAAAAGTTAGAAATGCGCGCCTATGACTAATTGGAGTAAGCCACGTGCCATACAAAGGAAACAACCATTGACTTATTTTGTAACCCGAAAAGGCTCAAAGTTCCATGTGTTTCTAGTAAATTTTAGTCCCTAAGTTCAAAAATAGGCCATCTTCATTAGGCATGGCTTAGTATCAGTAACATTATAAAAATAACTAAGCAAAAAACTACTTCAGTTTTGGCAAAATGTCTTATTTTAAAAGCATCAAACCCTTAGTATAACTCAAACATAATGTGAAAAATGAAAGATAACGGGCATCACATAACTTATATTTTTCGAGAAATTGTCATCGTGGTAATAGGTGTGTTAATCTCCATATCTATCTACAATTACAAAGAAAAGTTAGATAATGAGCAATACATCAAAAAGACTTTACTAGCTATTGAAAATGAAATTAAGTTAGGCCAAAGCGATGTGGATACCGTTTTGAACCGGCACTTAGCATTGCTTGATTACATTGGAAACAATATTGATAATGAAGAAGAAACATTATATGAAATAATTGCCGATCAAGGTGGCATTCAATTTCCCGATGTTAAGAATATTGGCCTTAGATTTTTTATTGCCAATAAGGCTGAGTTGGTCGATTTTGATGTAATTTCAATGTTATCAGAAATTGAGACCAATAAAAATATGCTTACATCAAAATTTGATAAATTACTTGAATTCAGCTATGAAAACATGTATGATAATGATGTAGAAACCAAAACCAAATTTGCCGTTTACTTATCGAATGTGGTAGATTCAGAACAGACGCTCTTAAAACTCTACGCTGATTATATTGATAAACATGGCGAAAAGCTGAAAAAGAAAGAAGAAGATCGATAAGAATAAACTGTCTCTCTTATCATAAACAATCATAGTTGGCTATTCTAACAACAAGCCATTTGTCATAATCTTTGATTTCCCACCTCATCTTTATAATTTCAAAGCTACAACATTCACAAAAAAATTAATTTATATGAAGCTATCATACCTCCTAATCGGTTTGCTCCTTGGAGCAGCACCTTTGGCTTACGGGCAAAAAAAACCAAAAATCAATGCCAACAAAAAAGCAGTTATTGCCTCGGTTGAAGAAAAGCAAAACAGCCTTACAGAACTGAGCGATAAAATTTGGGGCTTTGAAGAAGTCGCCTTTCAAGAGACCCAATCGGCAGAAGCCTTAGCAAGCTTTGCGCGAGAACAAGGTTTTAAGGTAACTACTGGCGTGGCCGATATCCCTACTGCCTTTGTAGCAGAGTATGGTTCTGGTAAACCCATTATTGCCATTATGGGTGAGTTTGATGCACTACCCGGCCTTTCTCAAAAAACTGTTCCTTATAAAGACCCTTTAAATGAAGGTGGTGCAGGCCATGGTTGCGGCCACAATTTGTTTGGTGTAGCCTCCTTAGGCGCAGCTACGGCTATTAAAGAATTGATAGAAGATGGCAAACTAGAAGGCACCGTAAGGTTTTATGGCACTCCTGCCGAAGAGAAATTTTTTGGCAAACTTTGGATGGTCCGTGCAGGTTTATTCGATGATGTAGATGTGATGATGGACTGGCACCCTGGCGCATCAACTAAAGCCAATGTGCAAAGCTCATTGGCACTCGTAGATTTTATGGTAGAGTTTTACGGGCAAGCTGCCCATGCTTCTAGCGACCCATGGAATGGTAGAAGTGCTTCTGATGCGTTAGAGTTATATACCACAGGTATTAACTATTACAGAGAACATGTAAAACCAACTGTAAGGATCCATTACCACATACAAGATGGTGGGCAAGTTGTTAATGTGGTGCCTGACTACTCTAAAATATGGACGAGAGTTAGAGATACAAGAAGAGAAGGTATGGAAGTAGTTTGGAAGCAAATAGAAAAAATTGCCGAAGGCGCCGCCATGATGGCCAATGTAGATTACAAAATCTCTCTAATTTCTGGCGTGCACGAAGTTTTAGTTAACCGAACTGGAGGCGCTAAACTCCAAAAAAACCTAGAATATTTGGGCGAAATCTCTTATACCGAAGAAGAAATCGCCTACGGTAAAAAAATACAAGAAGCTACGGGCAAACCTCAAGTAGGCATGGATACTAAAATAAACCCACTAGAAGAAACTTTGGAACACCCCATGGGCGGCTCTACTGACGTGGGAGATGTGAGTTGGGTTGTACCTACCATTAGATTGAGTGCCACTGTGGCTCCTAAAGATACCCCTTGGCACAGTTGGGCCGTTGTAGCATGCGGTGGCATGTCTATTGGCCATAAAGGCATGCTTTACGCAGCCAAAGCCCTTTCTATGACCATGGTAGATTTATACGAAGATGAAAAACTAAGGGAAGAGGTAAAAGCCGAATTTAAAGAAAGAAAAGGCGATTACGAATACAAAGGCATCGTACCCGATGGCCCTCCGCCAATTGGGAGTAACTAACATGTAATCAACTGCCCACCAATCCCTGATCAAACCGAAAGAATCAAGTTCTTTCGGTTTACTTTTTTTATAGTGATTGATAGATATGTGTGTTTTGTAACAGATTTTTTCTTACCTTGAGATACCGCTATTTAAATACCAGCATATACTAGCCTAAAATCAACATCATTTTTCATTAAAAAACTGAAACTATGCAACATTTAAAATTATTGGTGCTTGCGCTACTGTTCCCATTATTTACCTATGCCCAAGATGATCATATAGGTGATTGGAAGATTGATTATACCGATGAAAATGGTATGATGCAGAGCACAAAGCTCTCCATTGCCTCCAACGGTACTTACACAATTGATTTTGGAATGAACTCCAATATTGAAGTGAAGGGAAATTATGAGATGGCGGACGATAAAATGACTATTTGGGATACAGAAGGAGAATACGCCTGCATTGGCGAAGACAAAAAAGGGGTTTATCGAGTTTCTGTGAGCAGTGGTTCCTTAACCATGACGCGCATCAGCGATGGTTGTCCTCAAAGAGGTAGCCCAGAAGGCATCATGACCTTCCAGAGAATTGGTTCATAACTTTAAACAAAGAAGCCTACAAAAATTTAAAGTGGGCTTTTTTTAAACCCCATTTTTTGCGATGGTCTCTTTATACCAATGTGCCGAAGCTTTCGGTGTTCTTTTTAAAGTTTTATAATCTACGTGGGTAATGCCAAAGCGTTTTGCATAACCCAAGGCCCACTCAAAATTATCCATAAAAGACCAAGCGAAATAACCTTTTAATTTGACCCCATCTTCAATGGCTTTTTGGGCTTCTATTAAATACCCTTTATAAAAATCAATTCTTTGCTGGTCGTTCACTTCCCCGTTTTCCATTTCAACATCAAAGGCACAGCCGTTTTCGGTAATAATGATTTCTGGTTTGCCGTACCTTTGATCAATCCAATTTAATAGCTTTCTACAACCCCAAGGCACCACTGCCCAACCCATATCTGTTTTTTGCCAATCGGGGGCTACAGATAATATCACGTCTTGATCTTCGGAGATGCCTCCATTGCCATACACGTTCTGTTGCACGTTATGCCCACCTGACTCTTGAGCAAACATGGTGGTATAATGGTTTAAACCAAAAAAATCGCTACTTCCTTTCAATAAAGCCTTATCTTCTTCAGTAAATTTTGGAAGGCGCTCTTTTACCCGCTCTTTCATTACTTGTGGGTAATCGCCAAAATACACGGGATCGGCAAACCAAGATAGGTAAAATTCTAAAGCGCGTTGTGCCGCAGCTTTGTCTGCTTCACTGTCAGAATAAGGCTCCCGCCAATCGCAATTGTTGGTAATACCTATCTGCCCTTTCTGGGTAGGTTGAAATTCCTCCCTATATCTTTTAACTGCTTTGCCATGTGCCAATAACAAATTATGTGCTGCCAAATAGGGCTCGCTGTTAGAAATTCGGCCGGGTGCCATTACTCCTTGGCCATAACCTAAAATCGCCACTACCCAAGGCTCATTAAGGGTAATCCAATTTTTTACGCGGTTGCCCAATTTAGCAAAACAAGCTGCGGCATACTCCTCAAAAAAATCAGCGATATCTTTACCCAACCAGCCGTCATGCTCCATTTGTAGCGCCAGCGGCAAATCCCAATGGTATAGGGTTACCCAAGGTTCTATGTTGTATTTCAACAACTCATCTACCAAATCAGAATAGAATTGCAAGCCCTTTTTATTGACTTTATCTTTACCGGTTGGCATTACCCTAGGCCAAGAAATGGAAAAGCGAAAAGCTTTCAGTCCCAAATCTGCCATTAATTTTACATCCTCCTTGTAGCGATGGTAAAAATCACAGGCTACATCACCGGTCTCGCCCTTAGCTACTTTGCCGGGCGTATGTGAAAAAGCATCCCAAATAGACAAGCCTTTACCGTCTGTATCCCAAGCCCCTTCTATCTGATAACTAGAAGTGGCCGTACCCCAAATAAAATCTTTCGGAAATTCCTTCATCTCTATCTCATTAAACTTTTTTCAATTGTGGTTTTTTCAAATCAAAAATGACTTGAAATCAGTTCTGATGACTTAAAACTAATCAAAGCAAGATGCTTCTTCATCCTGTCCTGTCAGGTTGCTATGAAAGTATTACTAGACCACGTCAAAATAACCGGCCAATACTTTTTCTATCTTGCCCGTTTGGTGGTTTCTGTTCAAGTCTTTTACAAAAGGCGATTTTTTAAGCCTGTATCTTTTGGCATTTTTATAGGTTTTGATGGCCTTAAAGCGCTGAATGGCCGAGCCGAGGTTTTTCTTTCTGTAATCCTCCAACTCCATAGGCAAAACCGATACCTTAACCTTGTGCTTCACCACCTTGCCGCTTTGAGCTTCGTCTACTTCAAACACATGGTAACCTACTTCTTGTAATAAAATGGTATAGGCTCCAAAACCAGTAACTGTGTAGTTTAGCGCTACCTCATCGGCTTCTTCGCTTTTGTTAAATCGATGGAAACGCATATTCCTCTGCTTGCCCCATTGCTCAAACATATTCTTGATTTTATCGCCATAATCTGCATCAACTTTTTCGTAAGAAATTTGCAATAAGGCATCTTGAGGCTGTTCATTTTCATAAGCACCCATGGCCAAATCTAAATGGTACAACTTTGCCGCCAATTTATTGATCAGTCGCGCATCATAAGAAACTCGCTCCTTTTCTGGGTCGTTGAGCCTATTGTACAAATTTTCAATAGCATCAAAAGCGTTAGAGAAGCTATCGAGCATTTCAATTTCTGCCAAGACCTCAAACCTATCAGGGCTGTTCCAAAAATCTGCTTCGTTGAGCGCTTCTAACAATTCTGCTTTGGTCTCTACAGTACTCCCTTTTTTCAAATATTCGCCTATGCGCTCCATTTCCTTTTCAATTACCTGAAATTCAGAAAGCACTCCGTTGGTATCTAAAATAATGGAAGCCAAGCTCATAGACTTAGACTTCTCCGATTGATGCTTAACAATGTCTTTTTTTTGTTCCCAAGAATATTCGGGCTCGTCGGGGTCTATAAATTCTACTTTGAGTTTTTGCTTGCCGGCACTCACCAATAAAAATTGGTTGCCTTCGGGGAAATTGTGGTTTACAATGGTTATGGCCAATGGTGCCAAAAGGTATTTTTCAATGGCACGGCGCAAAGGTCTAGCGCCCAAAGTGGAAGAAAAGCCCTGGTCTAATAAAAATTCTAAGGCGGAGTCGTCAAAATCCAATTCCCATTTTCTTCTTCGCAAACCTCTGCGCTTAAGTATCTTTTTTAGTTCTCCTCTCAATATCTGCCTTGCTACAGATTTGGTAAGTGGATTAAACACTACAATCTTATCTATTCGATTAACAAATTCAGGCCTAAAAGTTTCATTAATGGCTTGTAGAATATTTACATCTACCTCTTCGCCTCCTACATTATTAAAACCAATGCGATTAACCTTAGGAATGCTTGCACCTAAATTAGAAGTGAGAATAATAATAGAATGCCTAAAGTCTGCCGTGTTGCCTTGTTGGTCTGTTAGCCTACCATCATCAAAAACCTGTAAAAAGAAATCCCAAATGTAAGGATGTGCTTTTTCAAACTCATCTAGCAAAATTACTGAAAATGGATCTCGCCTGATGCGGTTTACCAAAGCAGTGTTTTCAGATTCTTCAGACACATCGCCAATGAGGCGGTAAGTGGCATCTGCCGTTTGGAACTCACTCATGTCTAATCTGATGAGTCTTTCTTCGGAACCAAAAAGGAAATCTGCCAAGGTTTTGGCCAACTCTGTTTTGCCTGTACCCGTTGGGCCAACAAATAGAAACACACCCGAAGGCTTGCTAGGATCAGTCAAGCCTGCCTTGATCATCGCAACTCTTTCAACTATGGTTTTTACGGCATCTTCTTGCCCAATTACCCTTTTGGTAAATCGTGTAGATATGTTTTCAAGGTCTAGCTTGATGTTATCGTCCAAGATATTTTCAGGCAAGCCTGTTACATGAGAGAGCGTTTTTATAAAATCAGGCATGGCTATGTATTTGCCATGGATGCCATGATTTTTGACATGAATTTCAGTCTGTTTTAATAAGTCGAATAAGTTGCCTGGATTTTCTTGGTGGGATATGTATTGTTTGGCTAAATAGTATATTTCTGTGAGGTCGGCTTCTTCAAAGCCCTTCCAAATAGAATTTTTCTTGGCTTTTTGTAACCATTTTTTTGAAAGGTCTATAGTGACTTCTGCGCTTGTGGGTAAAATTCTTATAATCTCGAAAGCGCTGAGTATTTGAGGCCTTTGTTGTGCAATTTTTTCAAGGCTACGTGCATTGATTTCACCTAAAATTTTAATCTCGCCATTTTCTACATGCTCTAAAATTTGGTCAAGCACACTAGAAGTAGAGTATTTATGTCTGCCTGCATAATGCAGTTCATCAAATTGCGGAATGACCCAAACATTTCTTGTATTTGATTTTAGTTCTTTGATGATGTTCTGTACAGATTCCTCCACATCGCCAATGTACCGCTGACCTGCGATAATGTTTTTTGCCGTAGCCTGAAAAACTTTCCAGTTTCTCGAAACCAATGTGCGTACTACCTGTAAAATCACACTGGTTTTACCAACCCCACTCTCGCCCGTTAGCAATACTGATTTAGAAGGTGTTTTTGTAAGAAAGGACGTAATGTATTTTAGGTTTTTAGAGATGGCTTCGTTCTCTGTAAAGTCTTCTGGTAAATCTTTCTTGCTAAGTATTTTACCTACAGAGTTGAGGTAATCTGTATTCATAATAGAGTAAGGTTATGCCCACTCAATGATACAAAAAAATATTAAAAATTAGCTTGAAACAGGTATAAGCTTTGTTCTTCTAAGCAGCCAACAACTTAATATATACCATCACAGATATAAAAGTAAGCACACTTAAAATAAGCCCTGCCATAAATATATTGTAGGATATCCTTAGTAGCTTGTATTTCTTGTCTAGCACTTTACCTAAGTGATAAATGTCTATGCTCATATCGTCATAAAGTTGGGGTAAGTTAGAGCGATAGTATGTTAAGCGCTTAATAAACTTTGGCAGCTCCATGTTCACAAAATTTCCAAAAAACAGATAGCTGCTCTGCTTTCTTTGAAATTTTTCCATATTTAATTGCTTAGAGGTCACTTCTGGCCTGGCAGACATTATGGCAAAGACTACAGAGATGAGCGAGGCAAATAAAAGGACAAAAACGGGTACTACGTATTGCAGCCTATCAAAAAACACGCTACTCGAAAAGGAAAAACCTGTAATACCTGTAATAATTACAGACATAATAATAGTATTTATGCTGATCATCATGTTGGCTTTGGCATCAGCTATAGAACTTAAGTTGATGTGGTTTCTGTAAACTGCCCTATACATAGTCTCTATTCCTCTACCACGCTTTTTTGGCTTTTTATTTTTGCCATTTTCTATATTTTTTGAGGCTTTGATGAGATTTTTCTCTTTCCTACTGCCTAATTCTTCCCTTGCGTAATCTGTAAGGAATTGAACTGAACTCAAAACAGCCAAACATTCCTTATCCCAATCTTCTTGGATAATTTCTTTCTTCTCTTGCTGCTCTTTTTCAATTTTGAGCAAGGCCATTTTCTTCTTGAATTTTTTTTGACCTGTATAACTCCACCAAGCATCATGTACTATGTTTTGCGGTAGTGAAGAACCCCCACCTTTTATAGCTTGTATCATAGATTTAACCTCATATTTTTCATCTGAGTCAAGTCTACTAAATAGTTTGTCTACCTGCTGTTTTGCTTGTTCTCTAAAGTTTAGGTAATTGTTCTTCAATCCATAAAACAAACTGATTATGGCAGCTTGCATCAAGTGCAAGGCATCATCTGATAATTCGTAATATTCAGCTGCATTGGTGCAGAATATATTGAGAGACCCCAGCCTTTTGTAAGAGTTGAAATGAAAAGAGGCTGGCAATTGTTGTTCTAAGTCTTTCCTTAATTTTTCTACTTTATCTGATATATGTGTTTCTATCGCGTATTCCATCAATTATTTATTTGCTGGTAATAATGGCCTTAGTGCTTTTGTTGTAGGTAAAATAGTTGTAAACCCAATTAGAGAATACCACTGCTTTACGCCTAAATCCTACCAAGAAAAATAAGTGGATAAACATCCAAGACAACCAAGCCGGAAAACCGCTAAATTGAAACCCAAACGGTAAATCTACCACTGCCTTGTTACGACCAATGGTTGCCATAACGCCCTTATCTAAATACTTAAATGGTTTTAGCGGCTTTTTTTTCAATAATCTTTTAAAGTTCTTAGCTAAGTTTTGACCTTGCTGCATAGCAATAGGTGCTAGCATAGGGTAAGGACCTTTCTCATTTTCTACACTGGCCACATCGCCAATGGCGAATATATTTTCATAGCCTAAAACGCGGTTATAATCATCTGTTTTGATACGGCTTTTTTCTACTTTTTCTTCGTTGAGCCCTGCTAATACATTGCCCTTTACTCCTGCTGCCCAAACAATGGTTTTGGCCCTTAAAGTGGTACCATCGCTAAAACTCAGTTCACCATTCTCTACATCTTCTAAGAAAGTACCCGTTTTAAGATTTACGCCTAATTTTTCTAGATATGCTCTGGTTTTTTCACTGGCAAATTCAGACATACCATTTAAGACATCGTCCAATCCTTCAACCATATAAATATTCATCAGTTGGTTTTCAATGGTATCGTACTCTTTGGGCAAGAGCTTCTTTTTGAGTTCGCTCAATGCACCAGCCATTTCTATACCCGTAGGCCCACCACCAACAATCACTACATTGAGTAATTCATCTTTTAAATTGGCATCTGTGATTTCTACAGCCCGCTCAAAGCAATTAAATAAGTGATTTCGCAACTCAAATGCTTCTTCAACACTTTTTAAGGTAAAAGTCTTTTCTGATAAATCTGTATTGCCAAAAAAGTTACTTTTAGACCCCGTTGCTATTACCAAATAATCGTAATACACAGGACCTATGTCTGTTTTTACCTGATGCTGTTGTGGAATAACTTCAAGGACTTCTGCCATTCTGAAGTAGAAATTTTCACCTCTTAAGCTTTCCCTTAAAGGTGCTGCTACTGAGTCTGGCTCAAGACCTGCAGTCGCTACCTGATAAAGCAAAGGTTGGAAGGTGTGGTAATTGTTCTTGTCTAACATTACCACTTGATAGTTTGTATCTATCAATGCTTTGGCTAATTCTAATCCTGCAAAACCTCCCCCAATAATTATAATCCTTCTTTTATCAGTAGCGGGTATTTTAGACATGGGATTCAATACTTCCTTATTCATAACTGGAACGGTTTATTATCTTTGAAAAACTTCGCTACTGTCTGCAGCTTTAAACTCATCGATTTTGTTTATATCTGCAATATCATTTATGATTTTGTAGTCTTTCCCTATAATGAAAAAAGGAGTATTTAGTAGCTTAGGGTCTGCCACCGATATTTTAACCAATTCCTCAAAGGGCAATTCTAAAGCTTCATCACCATACGATTTCTTTAGACTTGATTGGTCGAGCAATGAAACCAAAGGCCTTTCCATACGCTCACAAAATTGCGCTAAATGATTTTTGGTCAATTTTTCTTTGGCCATATCTAGTTCAGCAAAAACTATTTTGTTCGCTTTTGCATAAGCTAGTAGTTTTCTATCATGTAAATCATCGCTGTTATAAATAAATTGATATTTCTCGTATGTCATCATCTTTTATTATTTGATAAATAGTATATAATACTCTAGGAAGATAATGCCACATTTGTATCTAGCTGATTTACAGAATTTTATATAATATGAAAGTAATATTTTACTCAAGTAATCTTTATAATTCCACTACTTATGTGGTCTTTTTTCCACAGTTTATCTGATTGAATAAAATATAATATATATTTGCCTAACCGCATTAGCAAAATATGTAGATGAATCCACCTTGTTTAAGTAAAATGTTTATAGACAGCCATCTTGGAAAAAATAGCCTTCATACCATTACTTCCTATTACATCGATAAGCCACGCGCACATATTACAAAAAGTATCTTCAGGCAACTGCTTTCCTGTTAGAGCATGACAAGACTATGAGATAAATTATATATTATAGCCATTCAGCTTTTTTAATCGATATGAAAAGAAGAAACTTTATAAAGCAACTTGGCTTGAGCACTCCGGTTATACTGGGAAATCAGTACTACTCAACTCACTCCATAAATAGATATGAATATCCAAAAATCGATACGCTAGAAGATGCGCTTACCAAAGAAGGGCAAATCATGGTAAGGTTGGCCACTTATAGCAAAACTCCTTTTGAAGTAGGCGCATTAAGTGGGAAAATCAGGATCAAAAAAGGCAAGTTGGCTAGAAAAAAAGCCTATTTTTTTGAAGCAGAAGAAGATCAGCTTAGCGCCAATGATCAATTTCAAATGCATACCAGCTTAGACCATTGCGATGCAATCGTAATTTGGCTCGATGAAGCAAACAAGGATACAGAAGTCATTCTACAGCTAGAAAATCAATCAGACATCTCTTGCACCTTGCAAGAAATTATTGAAGCCGAAACGCTATATAAAGAACAGGGCAATAGCAAAATCCACCTCAATTTATTGCTCGATAAAGAAATAGGAGAAATTGACCCGAGCGATGTTGGTATTAAAGCGCCAAGTGGGGATTTTTCCATCGCGGTAATGGCCGATACCCAAGGTGGTGACCCCTACGCTGAAGGCGGCGAAGAGCCCAAAAACGACAGCACCACCCGCATGAAAATACACAATGCCTTTGTAGAAGACAGCGTGCGCGTAGTGAACGAGTTGGAAAAAACGCCACTTTTTACCATTGTAGTCGGCGATATTGTAGATTCTAAGGGGCAGTGGTTTAACTATCGTGTGATGCTAGACTATCTTAAAAAGTTAAAAACACCTTTACTCTTTTCGGTAGGCAACCACGAAACCGCTTACAGAATAGATTTGGAGCCGGGTTATAATATGGAAGGATTCAGCAATTATTTTACTGCCCAAAAAGAAGCCAACGGCTTAGACAAGTTGCTGTATTCCTTTAATTTAGGTGAGTGGCATTTTGTGGTTTGGCCCGATCCGCTGCGAAGCAACTTTTGGGAAACCCATCCCCATTATTTTGACTGGCTAGAAAGAGACTTGGAAAAATACAAAGACAGACCGGTCATGTTCTTTCATCATGTACCGCTTATGCCCATAGGTATTAACCCACTGATCAATTATGCAGAATCGGTGGATGTAAAAAGGCAGGTAATCGACATTTTGGCCAAGCATGGCAACGTGCAGTATGCGCTCAGCGGGCATGTGCATATCCCACTAAAAGCATCGGTAAAAACAGCAGTAAATTACAAAGGGATTCGTTTTATCAACTTACCTGCAGCAGGTTATAGACCGCGTGCATTTGGCGAAGAAGATTTTTATGGCGACCCTGTGCAAGGTGTGGCCTTAGCGCATTTTTCTGGCAAAAATGTAAGCTTGCAATATAAAAATGTAACCAACCAAATTTTTAAATACCCCAAAAACTTTAGAGCATTTGATTCAGAAAAGTATCCACTTTGGTTACAGCACAAATGGGAATTGCCCGCACATACCCGCTTACAAAATGGCGATTTTAGGCAAGGGCTCGCCCATTGGCACGAGCGCTTTGTTTATATCGAGGACCAAAACCCCTCCAACATCTGCGAAGTAAGAAACAATGTAAAACAAGGCAGTGCCACCACACTTTACATGGCTAGCAAAAAAAGAGGTTTTGACATACCTGGCCAAGACAGGCTGCCCCAAACCATTAATAGAATTTGCAATGTAGTCTCTGCAGAAAACAATCAGCATTATCTGCTAAAGCTGACTGCTATGCTAGATGGCAAAAACACCACACTAAACAGTTTTAACGCAGCTTATATTTGGATAGAGGGATATGCCAAAAATTACAAGAGACTTAATTTAGTATACAGCTGCGGTAAAATGTATTTCAACATCGGTGGCAAACAAGCAGAAAGCAGAACAGTGAAACCCATACATTTCAATCTAGCGCTCACGCCCGACAAGTGGCACGACATCACCATCAATATCGCAAAAGATTACAACGCCAATGTGCCCGAGAGACCATACGACCGACTAGAAATCGATAGATTGGTGGTCAACCTAGGCACTTGGACCGTAAACGACAGCAATTTTGCTAAAGGCAAAGCTCAACAAGTTGCTGCTTTTTTCGATAAATTATCATTAAATTCAGTCCGAGATAATGATCAAGCTTCCCATATTGACCAAGCACCAATTGCCCTAAAAGATGGAGATGATTTTTGGTATGGTGGAATTGATCACATAGCAGGAGAACATATTTATAAAACCTAAACAGCATGCCCAACAGACTTTTCGGTTATCTGGCCCAATGGACTACCTTCTCCTTTTTACTTTTAAGTGCTTGCCAACAAGAAGAGGAAAACACTGCATATTTTGCTAGCGAAAACTGGCCTATTTACCGAGGAAGCGCTGCGGCTGCCCAATACAGCCAACTTAGCCAAATAAATACAGAAAATGCAGGGCAACTCACAGAAGCTTGGGTACACAGAACAGGTGATGCAGGCGAAAGAACCACCATTCAGTGCAATCCTATTATTATTGATGGGGTGATGTACGCTACTTCGCCTAAGTTAGAAGTTTTTGCTCTCAATGCTGCTACCGGAAAAGAGCTTTGGAGTTTTAAACCGAGCAGTGGTAATACCATTTCGGGTGTAAACCGAGGCGTTACCTATTGGGAAAACGAAACCGAAAAACGCATTCTTTTTACGGCAGGGCATCATCTAATTGCCCTTAATGCAAAAAATGGGCAAC
>Ga0207419_1001760_pt1 | contig 15496 bp, 13 predicted proteins | sample ElkSloMetagenome_4_FD_184723 | JGI IMG/M metagenome (GOLD analysis project Ga0207419, IMG submission 184723) | Hot spring microbial communities from Elkhorn Slough, Monterey Bay, USA - MD2A (version 2) | ecosystem: Environmental > Aquatic > Marine > Intertidal zone > Estuary: Microbial mat ...
CTGTCTTGTCGAGCTACAAGGTGCGCCTTTCGGCGGCGCGGGGTCTCGACGCTTTCGGCGGCGCGGGGTCTCGACGCTTTCGGCGGCGCGGGGTCGCACCAGTTATTGGTTGTTGGACGGGGAAACCCCGCCCCTACAAAGGATTGCCTACTCAGTTTTACGGCTACCGAGTAGATATAACAACGCCATGCGAACCGCAACGCCACTGGTGACTTGTTGGGAGATTAAACTCAAGCGGGGATCGTCCATGAGATCGGAACTCAATTCAACCCCACGATTGACAGGGCCCGGATGTAAGACTTTGACATCCCGGTGGCATTGTTGGAGGCGATCGCGAGTGATGCCAAAATAATGATGATATTCCCGCAAACTTGGTAACAGATGCTGGGCCATGCGTTCGTGTTGCAAGCGCAGGGTCATGACAAAATCGGCATTTTCTAAAGCGGGATCGAGTTGCCAATGTAGCCACAACGAACCGCGATCGCCCTTATTTTCCAATAAATCTGCAAACAGTTTCGGGAGCAAAGTGGGGGGCCCGGCTAAATGGACATCTGCCCCCGCCGCCGTTAAGCTCCAAATATTCGACCGCGCTACCCGAGAGTGGAGAATATCGCCAACAATCGCTACTTTTTTGCCCTGTAACACCTCCGAACGCGGGTTTTCGAGGTCGAGTAAGGAACAGAGGGTAAACAGGTCGAGGAGGGCTTGGGAGGGGTGTTCGTGTTGGCCGTCTCCGGCATTGAGGACGCTTACGCCCGATTGGAGTTCGTCCATAGCCATCGCGATCGCCCCCGGTACTCCGGCTTCCCGATGACGAATGACCATAATATTAGCCCCCATCGCGAGATAGGTTTTCGCGGTATCGAGAATCGTCTCGCCTTTGGTCATAGACGACGTTCCCGGCGCAAAATTAAGGGTATCCGCCGATAAACGCTTGGCCGCTAGTTCAAAGCTGCTACGGGTGCGGGTAGACGACTCAAAGAACAAGTTAGCCACCACTTGACCTTGGAGGGCTGGCACTTTCTTGGTGCGTCGCGACAGCACTTCCCGAAAACTGGCCGCTGTTTGCAAAATTGTATCGTATTCGTGGGGGGCAAAATCCGCCAACGAAAGAACGTGGCGGCGTGTCCACGCTGTAGTTTGAGCCATCCTCGAACCTCCCAAAACCCGGAACTCTCCCGACAAAAAAATAGTCGCCTGGATTATCAAGCATTCCCAAAATTGTTGAATTCAGGCAATTATCCTTATGCAGCGTATCAAAAAATGTTTAATCTATGGAATCGCGATCGCGACGGTGGTCGGAGTAGAAGTGGCTTATTCTCCCTCTGCGTCGGCTATCCCCATTTTTAACCGTTTTCGTCTTTCTAATCCTCGTCGTGTTTCCCCTAGTCCCCCCCAACCCCAAGATCGTCAGGTTGATTTGTTTTATCCTAATGCCACTTGCGATCGCCTGGTTCCCGAACCTTGGGAGGCCCCGGCTAATAATGCGGTTGAGGCTTCTGTGGGTCAAGTCATCGAGCGATCGCTCAATGGGGATTTCGATCTAGTGGGTTATCGGGTTAATCTCGATGAAACCACCGCCATTGTTGATTTACGCTTGTCTCCCGATAGCGATCGCCATTTTCTTTCTTTGTCTCAATGCGAGAAATTTGCCCTTTTTGGGAGCTTGCGGGAAACCTTGACGGAAAATTCCCTTTGGAATGTCGATGATGTCCGTTTTACCAGCCAAGGGGAAGATATTATGTTTTAATCGGCAAAATTAGCTTGGAGTTGCTGTTCGAGTTCGTCGAATAAAGTATTCAAATCTTTACCGATTTGCTCAAAACATTGAGGCGGTGCGGGGTCGGGTTCAAAGTGGAGTAACATAATCTGGCCTTCCCCAATGCCGATAATACTCACTTCGCGATCGGGTTTTGTACCGTCGAGAATGCCTAAAATTTCTTGTAAATGGTAATTGACGCGGCGATTGAGGTCTTCGAGGGCAGCGCGATCGCAAGCGATAAAATGGGGTTCGGGTTTGATATCAATTCCTAAAATCTTCTCGCTACTTTCTTCTTGCTGTTGCAAAAAGCCCCACACCAACGCCGCGAGTTCGACGCGATAATCATGGCTAAAGCAATCGAGTTTAGACTTCCATTTCTCTTGTTCGGGATTGGTAGCAGGGGGACGGCCAAAGGGCATCATAAGGCAACAATGTACAATTTATAATGAACAATTTACAATTTACAATGACCAATGACCAACAACCAACAACCAACAACTAATTTGCTATTATAGTTTTGCACTAGGGGCTGTGGCTCAGTTGGATAGAGCAAGCGCCTCCTGAAATATCGGGCATCCTGGAAGGAAACTTCGAGAGATGAATGCGGTCAAATTCAAGGAAGCCTAAGTCTGGTAACAGATAGGGTAATCTTGAGCCAAGCCAAACTTAAATTGCTAAGTTTGGAAGGTGCAGAGACTGGTTGCTGCAAGAGTTAAACAACAGATGGACTATCATGTCTCATCAAAACCAGAGCAACGGGGCATTCTCACAGGAATGCTGTTAGGGGTGAGTCGCCGCAACGGTAACAATTTTTGGATTCAGCACAGTGACGCTCAAATTGAGTATGTGCGCTTCAAACAAGCGTTACTCGCACAAATTACGCGCAAAGCGGTTGCTGTGAGCGAGAAAATTACCCCGAAAGGCCATCGAGTTTGGCGCATCCAACCCAAGCAAATTCCGTTAACGCGGGTGTTGATTCAACAATTATATTCGGGACGCGATCGCGCAATCTCGCACCGTTTCCTGAATTGGTTAACTCCCCAAGGAATTGCGATTTGGTTTTTAGATTGCGGCTCGAAGTCTTTTAAACGGCGCAATGGTCGGATTCACGCTCTAGAGGTGTACCTCAACACCCATTTATCGCGAAAAGACAATGAAATCATTGTGGCTTATTTCGCGCAAGTGTGGGGGATTCACTGGGGAGTGATTCGTCATCGAAACCATTACCGTTTGCGGTTAGGAACTCAAGCCGGAAAAGCCTTTCTCGCTTTTTTAGCGCCTTATGTTCCCCCCTGTATGCTCGCTAAAATTCAAACCTCTAGCAACACAAAGGCCGCCACCTACGGATCGTTAGAATCTAAGGTGAAGGAATAGTCCAGAGAGTGGGGAAACTCACACCAATCTGAAGCGCTAGGTCGCCGGTTCGAGTCCGGCCAGTCCCGTTTCTTAAGTTTAAAAATTCTCTAGTTTTTGAGTCATTATTCCCTGTTGAGAGGTAAACTAGGGCGCAGGTTAATCTCTTGTCCGGTTTGAGGGTTGAGGGTATTTTGAGGTTCTGTGAGTTCTGTTCGATCGGTTCAGGTGAATGGTGTTAAAGCTGAATTCTTGTCAATCGCGCTTGTTGTTTACAAAATCCCCGCGATCGCAAAAACGGTGGTTGGGAATCATAATGGTGATGATGGCAATCGGCGCGATCGCGGGTTATCGTACGATTAAGGGCATTATTGTTCAACCTGAAGCCATTGTGGTTCTCGGTGGGGAAGAACGGCGAGAGTCTTTTGCGGCCCGCTTTGCTCATCAACACCCGGAGTTACCCATTTGGGTATCTTCAGGCAGTCCAGAAGGTTACGCCAAGTTACTGTTTGCTAAAATCGGCATCGAGCGCGATCGCGTCTATCTCGATTACCAAGCCCAAGATACCGTCACTAACTTTACCACCCTGGTTGACCGCCTCAAAGCTCAAGACATTGACAGCGTTTATCTGGTGACTTCTGACGACCACATGAGACGGGCCCGGATCATTGGTGAAATTGTTTTTGGCAGTCGCGGCATTGTCATTAAACCCGTTACCGTCCCTACCAACCGCGCCCCCGAATCGATGGGTAAATGCCTCCGGGATGGGGTTAGAGCCTTGCTATGGCTCACCACAGGCTATACTGGGGCAACCCTCAAGTCTCAACTCAGGCCACCGATTGTTCCTGTACCACCACAAAAGGCTGAACAATAATGGCGTTAAAGCGTTTTTCTGGGGTTTTATTCCAAAGGGTCAGTTGATCGACTGACGGCTTCTGAATCAGTTTCTTGGTAATCCAAGTTTGAATTTGAGGGGCGTTATCTTGGGCAATTTCTACCCCCACATCTAACAAATCTAGGGAAGGGGATACGACAATCAAGGCATCTCGACGAGCATGGGGCATTAACCAATCCCAAGCAGCTTCATCAAGGCTTTGGGCAATTTCTTCTCGGAGGTCTGACACAACAATGCAAGCATTACAACTCGATTATCTTAACAGTATCTGGGGGCTTTTCAGTTATCAGTTATCAGTTATCAGTTTTTTGGGCAGTCGGCAGTGGGCAGTGGGCAGTGGGCAGTAGAGATGGGGTTTTTCCTTTCTTCCCACTCCTCCCCCTCTTCCCCCTCTTTCACGATTAAAGACTGCCCATAACCTTCCTAATCTTGTGAAGGGGGCAAGACTATAAATTGTCCGTTTTCGGCGACTTGGACGCTACCGCCTAAACTTTGGATGGCTTCGATGGCGCGAGCTTGAGCGCGTTCATCACTCGTATTTTGTAACACTAAAGCCCAAGCCCCTACTTTCGCAACTTTGCTTTCTGGGTTGTTTTCGAGAAATAGGGCCGTTTGTCGCGAAAATTCGGCTACAAATTGACTTTCCTCGTCGTCGTACACACTAGCCCATTCTGCTGCTTTTTGAAACGATCTTTGAGCATCGGCTTGGGCATTTTCGAGGAAAAGCAACTCATTAATCGCTTTTTGTCGCCAGATGTAGTAGGAGCGTTCAGGAACTCGCGGTGTGACGGATTGTAAGCCTCTTTCGATGATTTCGTCGGTTTTTTGGGGTTCGGCGGCGTAAATTGAGCCTGCGGTGGCTAAAAAATCATAAGCACCGAGAAAACGGGGATCGCGGTCGATGACCAGATCGAGGTAATCTAAGGCTAGATCGTAGCCAGTTTCGGCTCGGGCTTCATCGTCGCCAAAATACTGGAGATATTGTAAAAAAGTCCAGTCTGCGATTAAGTTGTCGAAGCCAAAGCTAGGGATTTGTTGCAGCAGTTGGAGGCGCAGTCTTTCTTGTTGGACTTGTTCCTGGTAAACTTGGGCGGTTTGGGTTTGTTGAAGCGATCGCACTTGAGAAAATTGCAGTACGCCAATGGTTACCGCACACAATCCCAAAACTAAAAAGGGTAGGACTTTTGCGAGGGGATTTTGGGGGGTCGAGAGGGTCATAATTCCCACATAACTTTGCTACATTTGAACAAGACGCGATCGCTTTGAGTCTAGGAATGGGTAATTTAACAGTAACGCATTTCCGACAATTCTAAGGGTTGCGATCACTTGCTATTGGGATTAAATTTGACAATATGCCTTCCTCGAAAAATCAGAAAAAAACATTTCAAAAAGTTGTTGTTATTTTTAGCGCGATCGCGTTTTTCGGTTCGACGGGATTGATGGCGGCTAATCTGTTAACCGGAACTTCGACCAGTCCTCAAACGGAACCCGCCACGGAAGCTGAAGCAATTCAAAATGAATTAGCCACTCAAGAAGAAGGATTTGCCGCAGTGGTAGAACGAGAACCGGATAATGAATTTGCCTTAACTCGTTTGGTGGAATTGCGCTTACAAATGCAGAAGTTTGAAGAAACAATTGAGCCGTTACAGCAGTTAGTTGAACTCAATCCTGAAAATCAACAAGCCCTACAAGCATTAGCGGCGGTTCAGATTCAAACGGGCAATTACGAAGGCGCGATCGCACCCCTAGAAGAATTAGTAGAACTCAATCCCGAAGCTACAGAATTGCAAGCCCAACTCGACCAAATCAAAGAACAAATCAAAGCTCAAGAATCAGGAGAAGCGACAACGCCTGAAAGCGAGCCTTAATTCTTTTGAGAAATGTTTTTAGTCTAGGCAGCTTCTGAGGCTGCTTATTCTTTATTAATTAATTAATAAATTGTGGTCTGGTTTAAACCTTAAAGCATTATGGCAGATATCCAAATCGAACAAATTATTCCTCCTGAAATTAAACATGATGAGTTTTACTATTTCATCAAAAGAATTGCTGCCGAAGAAGAGATTAAAACGATCTTAGAAATTGGCTCATCGTCCGGAGGAGGCAGCACAGAAGCCCTGGTAACGGGGATTCAACAAAATCCTCATCAACCCCAGTTGTACTGCATGGAAGTGTCAAAAACGCGCTTTCTGGAGTTAGAGAAGGCTTATGAAAATGAGCCTTTTGTTCATTGTTATAATGTTTCTTCTGTTCCCGTTGATTGCTTTCCGAGCGAAGCGCAAGTTATTGAATTTTATAATACTCATAGCACGAATTTAAATCAATATCCCCTAGAGCAAATTCTAACTTGGCGACAGCAGGACATTAGTTACCTCGAAAATAACGATGTTCCTAAAAAGGGGATTGCACACATTAAAAAAGAGAATGATATTGAAACTTTTGATGTAGTTTTAATTGATGGTTCTGAATTTACAGGTTCGGCAGAGTTAGCCGAAGTTTATGGCGCGAAGATTATCGCTTTAGATGATATTAATACTTATAAAAACTATCACTCCCATGCTCGATTATTGCAAGATTCAAATTATGAATTAATCAAACAAAATCTGCGTCTGCGTAACGGTTATTCTATTTTCAAGAAAGTTGATCCTCATCGTCCCAATATAATATCAGAACTCCAAAAGCAAACATCAATCTGGCACGAACAAAAAGAACAGAAATTAATGCGATCGCTCATAGATGAAGACGCAGTTGTTTTTGATGTGGGAGCCAATCAAGGGGATTATACTTTACTAATAAGTCAGTGGGTGGGTTATTTCGGGAAAGTGTATGCCTTTGAACCCACAGCCGATTTAGCCCACGAAATTGAACAAAAGCGCGATCGCTATCAAATTCATAATATTACCGTTCAGCAAAAAGCCGTTTTCTCTCGCAACGATTCCTTAGAATTTAATCAGGTTCCCGCCGAATATTCCGCTTGGAACACATTAGGAACACCGCAAGTTAACAACCCCAAAGATGGCTCTGTTGTTCCCATTACTCGAACCGAAACAGTCGAATCTATTACCCTTGATAGTTTTTGCCAAGCCCATAAAATTGACAAAATAGATTATTTAAAAGTCGATGTCGAAGGAGCAGAAAGTGAAGTTTTAAAAGGAGCAGAAAACCTCCTCAAACAACAGAAAATTCAATTCATTCAATTTAAAATTTCGCAAGTCATGTTAGAGGGCTTGCAGAAACAAGCGAAAGAAATTTTTGAAATTTTAATTGCCAATGGTTATGAATGTCACCGGATTACCCCCGAAGGCGATATTGGCGCAAAAGTTAAAGATTCTAACTCATATTATGAAAACTACATTGCTTTCCCCGAACTTCCCCTTCACTTCTTTACTATTGTTCTCAATGGTGAACCCTTTATTCGCTATCATATTGAGACTTTAAACCAACTTCCTTTTCGCTGGCATTGGCATATTATTGAAGGTGTTGCTGACTTAAAACATGATACCGCTTGGAGTCTTCAACTCGGCGGTGAAGTAAGTGAAACGATTCACAATAATGGTCGCAGTATTGACGAGACTTCAGAATATTTAGACCAACTTGCTGCTCAATATCCCACCCAAATTACCCTGTATCGCAAACCCGAAGGCGAGTTTTGGGACGGGAAACGAGAAATGGTGAATGCTCCCTTACAAAATATTCAAGAAAACTGCTTATTATGGCAAATTGATGTCGATGAATTGTGGACGATTGAGCAGTTTTATAAAGGACGCAATCTGTTTATTAAAAACCCCAAGAAAACCGCAGCATATTACTGGTGTTGGTACTTTGTGGGGGAAGACTTAGCCATTAGTACCCGCAATTGTTATGCTCAAAATCCGCAACAAGATTGGCTGCGGACTTGGCGTTATCAACCGGGGTATCTCTGGTTAGCCCACGAACCGCCAATTTTAGCTGAACCCCTCTCCAAAACGCAATTTCGACAAGTTTCAAAGACCAATCCTTTGACCCATGCAGAAACCGAAGAAGCGGGGTTAGTCTTTCAACATTTTGCTTATCTTTTGCCCGAACAACTCCAGTTTAAAGAGCAATATTATGGCTACCAAAATGCCTTGAGTTATTGGCAAAATTTACAGGCTGAACAATACTTTCCCGTGATGTTGCGGGAGTATTTCCCTTGGGTGGGGGATGATACGATGGTAGACCGGGTGGATGTTTTGGGGGTGACTCCTTTACTCCAAAAAGATGAAAAAGAGGGGTGGAAATTCGTCGAAGCGAGTGAGAATCGGGCGAGTTATTTTTATGCTAAAGTTAAGCCGAGGATTGCCATTGATGGCGTGTTTTTCCAACGCTACAACACAGGAATTGCTAGGGTATGGCAGAGTTTATTTAAAGTTTGGGTAGATAGCGGTTTTGCTCGGCATTTGTTGGTTTTAGACCGGGGCAACACTGCACCAAAAATTCCTGGGATTCGCTATCGTACTATTCCCCTCCATGATTATCAAAATTTAGCAGGCGATCGCGCCCTTTTGCAAGCGATATGCGATGAAGAAGAAGTGGATTTATTTATCTCTACTTACTACACTTTCCCCACAGAAACACCCTCGGCTTTATTACTTTATGATATGATTGCCGAACGCTTGCCCGAACAATATAATTTACAAAATATAATGTGGCAAGAAAAGCATGAAGCGATTCGTCGGGCTTCGGCGTTTATGGCTATTTCTGAAAATAGCGCCCGCGATTTACAACACTTTTTCCCAGAAGTAGAATCGGTGACTGTTGCTTATGTGGGAGTCGCTGATGTTTTCCGTCCCGCAAGCGACGAAGAAATTGCCGCATTTAAGTTTAAATATGGCATTAGTAAGCCCTATTTCCTCATCGTTGGGGCTTATACAGGCTACAAAAATACCCGCTTATTTTTCCAGGCTTTTGCACAACTGAGTACCCGGCAAGGATTTGAAATTATTTGTACGGGAAATCAAAGAGGATTAGACGCAGAATTTCGTCAATGTACTCAAGGAAGCGTCGTCCATTCTCTTAATTTAACCGACGAAGAATTGCGTTTGGCTTATGCGGGGGCGGTGGCGTTGGTGTATCCTTCTAAATACGAGGGCTTTGGGATGCCGGTTCTAGAAGCCTTAGCTTGCGCTTGTCCGGTGATTACTTGCCGCAATGCCTCCCTCCCCGAAGTTGCCGCAGAAGCCGCCTTATACGTCCCGGATGATAGGGTAGAGGACATGGTAGAAGCCCTGTGCGAGATTCAAAAAAATCGCGTGCGCGAGGCGTTAATTCCGGCGGGATTGGAACAAGCGCAACAGTTTTCTTGGCAGAAAATGGCGGATGTGATGCAGTCGGTTTTGATTGAAACGACTCTGCAAGGTTTGAATTTACGGGAGATGAATTGGGTTGTTTTTCCCGATTGGAGTTTACCCGAAGATGAGGTAGGGGACGCAATTCAAAATGTTATTGCATCTTTGTCTTCTCATCCTCATCCCGAACAGATTACGCTGCTGATTGATACGACGGGGATTAAGGCTGAAGATGCGGAGTTATTGTTGTCGGGAATGGCGATGAATTTGCTGATGATGGGAGTGGAAGTTAGCGAAGATTTAGGGATTTCTTGGGTAGGAGAATTGAGTTCAATGCAGTGGGAAATGTTGTTACCTTTACTGCGGGGACGGATACCATTACCGGGAGAAAATACGTCGGTGATGGTGGCTGTGGGGGCAGAGGATTTGCCGCTTTTTGAGTTGGGTTAGATTGTAGATTTAGAACCCCGGTTTTTTGAAAAAACTGGGGTTCTAGTTGAGTCTACTCCCCCCACACGCGACGCAAATCCAACATAAAACCCGGTAAAACTTCTTCCCCTGATAACTGTTTGGGGTTGGTTAAAACTTCGGTTTCTAAACCGACTCGATAAACCGCTACAGTCCGATTTTTAGGATTGATTAACCAACCCAATCTTGCCCCATTCTCCAGATACTCCTGCATTTTTTCTTGGAGGGATTTAAAAGTATCGGAAGTTGAGCGTAATTCTACCACAAAATCAGGACAAATTGGGGCAAAGGTTGCCTTTTGTTCGTCGGTTAAAGTATCACAACGTTCTTGACTCACCCAAGCCGCATCCGGGGAACGAATGGCATTATTCGGTAAAGTAAATCCAGTCGAAGAATCAAAAACTTTTCCGGGTTCACCTGCATTACGCCACCATAAATACAACTCCCCCGAAATACGGCTATTCTGTTGTCCAGTTTGCCAACCTGTGGGGGGATTCACAATGAGTTCTCCTTGGGCTGTTCTTTCGAGTTGTAAATCGCGATTACTGGCGGCTAAGAGGACAAACTGGTCTGAGGTAACATGGAGTTTTAGGGTTCTGGGTAAGTTGAGTAAGAGGGTTTCGGTTTCTGGTTTTGCGGGTGTTTGTACCATTTTGGTTTTTGTAATAATGGGTCAGTGGAATAGTTGACAAACTGGGCTGTTTGTTCTCTAAATTTATTTTAGGCGATCGCCCTCTCTCGGTTTTATCTCACTCAAATTCTGATTTTTTAAGGAATTGAGGGGTAGAGATTTGTAGCAATAAGCTGTTACCTCATTTTTCCCAATTTTAAAGTTGAAGTTTTGTTGATATTTTGCGCGATCGCGCCTTTTGAACTGAGATAATATTCACATAAACCAAAACTTGGCGAAGTGAATTTTCGATTTTTTATCTAATTTTTCCTGAGTAAAGTATCGTCAATCTTGCCATTCTAAGCTAAAGAACTTTTATGAACGCTACTCGCACTAAACAAATTTCAGAAATTCTCGCAAAACGTCGCCCTTTGGTCGCAAAAATCGCTCAAGTTGAAGGGAATTTGCGATCGCTGTCTGAGACATTACACCAACTTCAGCAACAGCGCGACAATCTCTTGGGTAAAGTCAAAGATGAGCCGGTTTTAGAACAGTTACAGGTTCTCAATTTTAACGCGATCGCCAGCGATATTCAAACCGAATTATTCGCCCTCGATAAGCTGAAATGCCGCATGAATCGCGATACCCTTAATGTTGGCGTAATCGGGCGAGCGCGTCAAGGCAAAAGCCGTTTTCTGCAAAGTTTGACGGGGTTAACCACGGCGGAAATTCCCGATGGCGATCGCCAACATTGTACCGGAGTTCGCAGCACGATTTATCATTCTCCCCACTTAGATACTCATGGTGAAGTTTATTTTTACAGCGAAAGAGATTTTATTGAAAATGTCCTTTCCCCTTATTACGATAAGCTGCATTTAAGCCCCAAGCCTGTTACCTTAGATGCTTTTGCCAATAGTGATTTACCGGGGCTTCCGGCTGAGTTAAAATCGGCAGAATTTCAAGCCATGTACGGACATTTACAGCGCTATTATCAACATTTACCGAACTACAGACATTTAATTGGGGCTGCTTCTCCCCGCCAAATTCGTAAAGAGGAAATCCGTCAATATGTGGCGCAAGATACCCAAGATGGCGAACGGGTTTTCTTTAATTATTTAGCGGTTAAGGAAGTCAAAATTATTTGTCAGTTTCCCCATACTGAAATTGGTCAAGTTGCGCTGGTTGATATGCCGGGATTGGGAGATACAGGTATTGGTGACGAAGAACGTTTAGTGAAGGCTTTAGGGCAAGATGTAGATGCGGTAATTTTTGTACGAATGCCGAAATCTTCTGGGGATTATTGGGCAGATTATGATGTAAAGTTATACGATACGGCTCATAGTGCTTTGGTGGATTTACCGATTCATTTATGGTCATTTCTGGTACTCAATCGCACCGATCAAGATTCTAAGAATGGTGATAATTGGCACAACTGTCAAGACTTAGCCAATAGTCGGGCTGAGAGTCATATTGATGTGGTTCAACACGTTATTGCTAATTGTGCGAGTTCCGAAGAAGCGGGTCAAGTTTTAGACCAAGTGTTGAGTTATCTCAAGGAAAATATTGCGGCTTTAGATAAGCGTTATGCTACCCTGCGTCAAGAAAGTTTGAAGAAGTTACAAAGCGCGATCGCGGTAGAATTAGATAAGGCGAAAAAGGCTTTATCTCAAGCTGGAAAATCGGAGAGTTGGTTTCCCCAATTTCTCGAACTGTTTAATCAAGTTTGGGAAGACTTAACCAACGGTTTAGAAGATTTACTGCAAGAACTACGAGAGTTTCGCGATATGCAGGATGATAACTTTAAACAGCACGTTCAGACGGCTTTACAAACTTGTCGAGAGCATCCCGGACTTCCCACTGAAGTTGAAATAAAAACTCGTCGCAATGAAGTGGGGGGTTATGATATTGCCTATAACCAATATTTGAATGAAGTTCGCGCTCATTTGTCTAAACAGTTTCTATTCTTAGATGAAGGCTTAAAACAAAGCGTTGAAAAGCTAAAACTCAAGGTTGCGCGAGTTTTAATTGAGCAAGGCAAGTTAGGAAAATTAACCCCAGTCCGGGATGCAGAGTTTCTCAGTGAAATTGCCGTCTTAATCCCTGATACCCTATCTCAACTGAAACTAGGTTTTACAATTTTAGCGGACTTTGAAATTTCTTATCGGGGCTTGATTCAACATCGCATTCGTCAGCATTTAGATGACCTGACTCCTGATGATAAATCTTTGTTTCTTTCTAATTCTCCTTCACCCCAAGAAGTGCTATCTTGTTTGACTTCATTACAAGCCGAAGCAGTTTATAAATGCGAGACAGTTTTAGATGATTTGTTGGCTGAACCGAATCAAGCGGCTTTCGCGATTGTCGAAGAATTTATTGACCGAGTATTACGCGCAAAAGGGGTTAAAAATGATTGGCAAATTTTCTTAGAGGAAATGCGATCGCAAGTGTGGTCTAATGAATTTGAAGAATTGAGCGATCGCACTCGGACTCGTCGGGAATGGTTGGATTTAGTCGATAATGCCACTCACCAAAATCAAGTCTCTGCTTTTCAGTTTTTAGATTAAGGATATCTTTCTATGCAAGAACTTCAAATTACCATGCTTGGCCCTACAGGAGTGGGTAAAACAACACTCCTCACTGCCATTTACGAACAGTTTGAAACCAATGTAGGTTTGACCGATTTACAACTGACTCCCGATGATGAAAGTGCGGCAATTTTACAAGATCGTTTGATTGAATTAAAAAGTCTTTTGGATGTTTTTGAAGCCAGAGGACGACAAGGCATTCAAGGCACAGAAGCGATCGCAGGCCCAGAATCATTACGATCTTTTACTTTTGGTCTCGGAAAAAAAGGGATAACCCCTTCTCTCCAACTGCGGTTTTGTGATTATCCAGGGGGTTATCACGAAACTAAAGCCAACGCAGCCGAAAAGAAATTTTTGACTGAATTAGTCCGGGATTCAGCCGTGGTTTTAATTGCGATTGACACCCCAGCTTTGATGGAACGTAAGGGCAAATACCATGAAAAAATCAATCGTCCTTCACAGATTAAAGACTTGTTCAAAAAGGCGTATCAAGACTTAGAATCCCCTCGGATGGTTATTTTTGCGCCGATTAAATGCGAAAAGTACCTGAAAAATGACCAATCAACCAAAGAGTTATTAGCCCAAATCCAAAAAGGTTATGACCTTTTACTACAGTTGTTTAACTCAGAACAACTTAGCCCTTGGATTGTTAACGTTGTCACTCCGATTCAAACGGTAGGAAGCGTTCATTTTTCCCGTTTAGAAGTCGATGAATATAATAATCCTCGCTTCTATTTTCGGAAAATTCGCCACGATGCAGAATACAGTCCTCAAGACAGCGAACAACCCTTGCGCTACTTATTACGATTTCTGCTGAAACTCCATTTAGATAACCGCAGTTGGGGCTTTTTCAACTTTTTACGAAGTTGGTTGGGTATCGATCAATACCTGCAAAAAGCAGTCGAAGAATTTGCGAGAGGTTCTAAAACCAGTGGAGGATTTAGAGTGTTGAAGGGAGACAGGTGGTTAGATATTTAAGAGGAAGATTTTATGGAAACTAAAATAGACGTTTATGTTCAAAGTCGGGGCTTGACGCAAGACCATGATTATCGTTGGCTCAAAATTGAAACAAATGGTCAAACTCCTGAAATTCCTACGATTTTGAAGGGGTCTATTCAGGCTGATGGTAAAAGGATGGTTCCGGTTGAGTTAATAGATAGTCAGAAGTTTTCTATTGTTCTGTTTCGTTTAGCCAATGAGTTGACTTTACTCATTACAGGATTAAAAGCGGGAGAAGAGCGAATTGATTTTGCCGGACGTTCAATTCGTAACTCACTTTTGATTCGGGGACGATATGGTTATGAAAAAGACTTCCGAGGCATTTTGATTCGAGCTTTGACCGAGCAGTTAGAATTAGACTTGGATCGAGTGATTACTTCGGGGGGGGATTATGGGTTTACGGTAGATAAAAAAGCGATTCGTACCCTGGCTAAATTAGAAGATTTGCAATTTGATACTCAAGCCAATCATATTGATAGGATTGCTAAAAATACGCCAGAAAACCGGAAGGATTTAGCCCTAGAACTACGACAAAATCAGCTTCCTAACCGGGAAGGTTTACTCGTTGTTGTAACCAGTCTGAAAGCTGGTTCTGTTTTGGAAACAATGGGAGTCTGGCGAGGCTTGTCTAATCGAATCGAATCAGAAATTTGGCAAGATTATAATAAGAGAATACTCCCAAGTTCGACGGTTTCTCGTCAGTCAATCCTGCCTGTGACTCATAATCAAACTCAGGCAAAAAAAGGGGGCTTAATTCTAATGATTGTATTGCTGTTAATCATTTTAGTGGCAATTTTAGCTCAGATTTTACAGACGCGGTCTATCCCTCAGCCAGAGATACAATTCCGACAAGAAACACTGAGTCCAGAAGCCCAAATAACTCCTCACGAAATCCAAATTCAACCAGAAACAGCACCGACTTACACCCCAGAAACTCAACCGGAAACATGGAAAATACAAACGCCGACAAGCAACAAGATAGAGACAACCCCAACCCCGCAAATCCCACCCGAAACTTTGCCAACCAACGACGAAAACTCACGCGAGAAGTTAGAAAATTAGTTCAACGGGCTGAAGACTTTATCCCAACCTCAGAAGGGCAAGAAGAAAATATTGCCGATTTACCCCAATCTTTTGAAATGTTATCGCGACAATTAGAAGGATTGAAAGCGGATGCAGAATGGGGAATATTGGCACAGGGCGATCGCGAACTTTTAAATCAAGTCGAAACCATGTTGAATAACTATCTCGAATTGATTGCTGAAATTCGCGCGATCGCATCCGATAATCCCCCTGAGTAAAGCAATCCATTACAATAAAATCAAAGCATTAAAATCATTTTATGGTCGCTCATTCCCCCCACTGGACAATCCAAGACCTTAACGCCATGCCCGATGATGGCGGTTGGAAACGCTATGAGATTATTGAGGGAGAATTATTCGTGACTCGCGCACCTCATATCCGCCATCAAAGCGTCGCAGGGAAACTTTATTTACATCTCGAAAATTGGTCGGAAATGAC
>Ga0207419_1001764_pt1 | contig 15468 bp, 14 predicted proteins | sample ElkSloMetagenome_4_FD_184723 | JGI IMG/M metagenome (GOLD analysis project Ga0207419, IMG submission 184723) | Hot spring microbial communities from Elkhorn Slough, Monterey Bay, USA - MD2A (version 2) | ecosystem: Environmental > Aquatic > Marine > Intertidal zone > Estuary: Microbial mat ...
TGACCGTCAAAAATCAAAAGATCGGGAGGGACCGACAGCAGGTTCATAGCCTCTATTATCACCGGCCCTTCGCGAAAGGAAAGGAGCCCGGGGATGTAGGGCATCGGTACCGGTCCGGAGGCGACGGCGTAATCGATCACCTTCAACTCCGGAAAAGCAAGCACCACCACGGCGGCTTTGGCGATATCTTTCTTGATCCCCACATCCACCCCGGCGATCGTTTCAACCGCCTTCAAATGGGTATCGAGAATGACCTGCTCGGCCAATTTTTTTTGAAGCGCTACCGCTTGCTTGGGAGAGAGGTTCCATTCGTGGGTAAGGGGGTTCAATCTAAATACGTCCTTTCGGTGATTTCGGGGCCGCCATTCGGTAGATGTAAATGGGGTCACTGTGAAGCGCGCCGGACGGGTAGAGAACCGTCTCCGGAACGAATCCGGGAAATGCGAAATTGCAGGAGGCCACAAAGGTGCCGGGACGAAGCTCCGCCCGAAGTTTAATCGCCAGCCGTTTCATCACGTCCGGGAAAAGATAGCAGAAGACCACATCCGCTTCGGAGAGATCCGCCTTCATGAAATCCCGTCGCCGGATTTCGATGGACGCATCCCCGATGCACTGAAGCCGGGCTCGTAAACAGGCAAGCGGGTTGAGTTCATACCCGACGGCTTTTACCGAAGCCCGTTTTCGAATCGCCCGAAGCACTCGGCCGTCGCCGCACCCCAGGTCGATAAAGCATTGACCGGGCACCATATCCACCGTCTCAAGAAAGGCTGAAATGCGGGTCCGGGTGGTGGACACATAGAGCGCCCCTTGGGTCGTCGGCAGCACCAGAGCGGTACTCAGCACATAGGCCATTTTCAAGGCGAACAGGCCCCCGGCCAGAATGAAGAATCCCCAGATCCAGAGCGTCATGGAACGGGCTTTCGGAGGGTACCGGGAATAGCGGGGGGATGCGGCCCGGGACGGCTATCCCTGTTTGGTATCATCATCGATGAATCTCTTCTGGTTGGAGAGCAGCTCAGTCTTTTTTGGACGGCCCCTCTGAGGATCATCCGGGTTTCTTTTACAAAGACGAAGCGATTTTCTCGCCGATATTTTTTAATTTCTCTTTGTCACCGGGTTTGATTTCCCATCCGGTGATGGGCAGTTCCGGACCGCCGCTGACTCGGGGAACAAGGTGGAGGTGGTAATGCATAACCACCTGGTTGACGGCCCGACCGTTGAGCTGAACACACGCGATGCCTTCTGCGTCGAGGGCTTTCTTGATGGCTTGCGCCACCTTTTTGGAGGCTTTGTGAACGGCGGCGAGATCTTCAGCCGGAATTTCCCAAATATCCCGGGCGTGGGATTTGGGGATGATCAGGGTATGGCCGTCGGAAATGGGGTTGATGTCCGCGAAGGCGAAAACCTTGTCATCTTCGTAGATTTTGATGCTTGGAATCTCCCCCTTGACGATTTTACAGAAAATGCAGTCTTCCATCGAGATCCTCCTTGGTTGTGGCTGTTTTAAGATGCTCTGGTTTTGAGGGCCAGTTCCGCGACCCTGCGGCCCAGTTTCGCTCCGTTTTCCTGTATTCCGCTGTCCGGCGCGCCTACGCAGGATACCCCGTAATGACCGCTGGCCGCCATAGGATCACCCACGATGACCATGCCGTAAATCAGCAGGCATTGGATAATCGACAGCATGGTCGTTTCTTTGCCTCCGGATGGATCGCCGGATGTGGCGAAGGCGGCGCCGATCTTGCCCTCCATCTTTTTTCGAATTCCCACATAATCATCGAAAATCTTTTTCAGTTCCGCGGCCATTACCCCGAAATAGACCGGTGAACCGGCGATAATGCCGTCGGAGTTCACGAAATCCTCTTTGGTGACCTCATCCGTTTTTTTCAGAACGGCCTGAATACCGTCCACCAAGTCGACTCCCTTGGCGATCGCTTCCGCCAATTGCCGTGTGTTTCCGCCTTTCGAATAAAACAGTACCAGAATTTGCATGCAATTTCTCCTCTTCTATTTCAAATCGTCTGTCATGGCTTGTACTTTAATCACAGGCATTGAAATGATACAAATGGATAATCAGAAAAGTATTGACTTGCAAGACCAATCCGTTTTTTGAGCAGAGAAAAAGTTCGGCGATTATCGTGAATTTTTTTTTCAACTCATGATTGACTTTGTGGATAAAATTGCCTATAAAACCTTTCTGTTTGTCAAAGCCCAAAAGCGCCCGTAGCTCAGTTGGATAGAGTGCCGGACTACGAATCCGTAGGTCGCAGGTTCGAATCCTGCCGGGCGCGCCATTTTCCCGGAAAATAGGCTTGGGCAAAAGCGGTTTCGAGCGACCTGAACCCCTTGAACCGATAAGAACGACCGAATCCCCTTTTTAAAGGAACTCCTTCCTTTCCCCGGTTTTGTCTACTGATCAATATGTAAAAAGGATTATTCCTAAAATAAACCGGGAAGCTTGAGATATATTGAAAATTTGTGTATTGAAAGGGGAGCGGTCGGATAGACTCGGGAATGGAGGGGCGTACCCGCCGGATTTCGTAGTCATCCTGAATGGGGGAGAATGAATTTGTTCAGGCGAAATGACATTTCTGCAACAGAGAAATTGATCCATATTATTCGCGAAGAAGATGATCCCGAGACGTCGGTTTCCTCACCGCCTACTGTTTCAACACCCTATATTTCTGAAAATCCTTCCCTTACCCAAAAAATTCTTTCCTATTGGAAAAAAGCCACCATCGGCATCGATATCGGATATGATCGCATCCAATTTGTAAAAATCATCGGTAATACCGATCAGAACCCAAGAATTGAGGATTGCCTTTCCGTTCCGTATGATCCTCAATTAACGGAAGACAAGAAACGGTTTTCCGCATTTTTAAAGGCACACCTGAGAAAAATCAGCGGGTTTTCTCGCCAAGTAGAGTTATGGGCGGCGATTCCGCCAAAGGAAATGGATATACGCTATCTGGAAATTCCAACGGTCCCCAAGAAGCAGATCCCCAAAGCCGTCTTTTGGACTTTTCATAAAAAGAATCCTATAGAGAAAGAGGATTACTTTTTTGATTTTGAGGTGTTGGAAAACCATTCCCGGCATGTCGCCAACAAAACGGCTGTGGTGGCCTTTTCGATACCCAAACAGGCCGTGCAGGGGTACCGGAATTGCTTTTCGAAAATCAACCTGCCTCTGAATGGAATCTCAGCCTCGCCTTTTGCTTTTCAGAATTTGCTCAAATATCATTATCTTTCTACGGGTGGACAAAGCGTCTGCTGCCTGCATATCGGAATGAAAGAATCCCGCATCGATCTTTTTTTTCCGGATGGGACTTTGGCTTTGTCCCGCAAAATCCAGGCCTGCGTAAAGCACATGATCGATGATATTCAAAAAGGTCTGAGTGCATACCTTCAAGACAAACTCCTGCGGAGGCAGGGGCGGTCCGCGACTGCGGTGGAACCTACGCCGGCGGTTTCCAAGCTGAACTTGTTCACGGAAACATCGGCAGTGGTTTCCAAGGATCAGGCGCTGGAGGTATTCATGTGTCTGATCAATCCTGCTTCTTCTTTTTCCGCGAGCATGCAGCAGCTGGAGGTGGATTTGGAAGAGTCGGATGTTCTGGAAATGTTGATACCGGCCCTTAAGCGGATTACATGGCGTGTCGAGAGAACGATAGAAGATTTTTGTACGGAAATAGGCGCTCCGGAAGTCGGCACCCTGTATTTATCCGGTAAAATTTCCACATGCCGCCAGGTGGTCACTTTTCTCGAACGGCAATTTGAGTTTCCTCAGGAGGTTAAACTCCTGGATCCTTTTGCCAAAAAAATATCTCCATCGGAATCCGGGAACATACCGCAAGATCCCGCAGACCGGAACTCCCTCGGAAGCGCTCTGGGAATGGCGCTTTCTAGTAATTTTTTTACTCCGAGTTTTTTATTTTCATATTCGCAAAAAGAGAAATATAGATTCCATGAGCGACTCCACAAATTGGCTCTAAGCCTTTTGCTCCTGGTAGCCGTGGTGTTGGTGGGAATTTTCTTGTGGCAGGATACGGTTCTCAAGCATAAAAATCAGAAAATCGCCGATTTGCGTCATCAACTTGAAACCAAAATCGCCCGGAACGGACGCTTTGTGGATTCGCCGCTCATTGAACAGCAGATTGAAAGCCTGAAAATGAAGAGAAGGGCGGTAAAAGAGTATGCCGGCAAATACCTGAGCATTGCAGTAATTAAAGAAATATCGGTATCTGTCCCTCCCGAAATTCGGCTGCTCTCTCTGGAAGCGGACATCCATCCGGATTCGATAGAATTTACCGGAGGGGAAAAACAAGCCGGTCAAGGGCAGGCTTCCATCGAAGGGATCGTTTCCGGGGAACCGCTGCAATTTGAGACCACATTGATTCATTTCATATCCACATTGAAGAACAAGCCGATCTTCGGCTCCCCGACACTGGAAAGGAAGAGCCGAGATGAAATCGAAGATGAAAAGGTCCTTAGGTTTTCTTTGATAATGAACATCCTATAGTCATCCGGTTTTTTAGCCGACGTGAATTCATTTCGTAGACACATAGCGGTATATCTGATATTTGCATGCATGATTTCGGTGTTTTTTCTTTTTTTTGTATATCCGGAATATAAAATCACCGCTGAAAAAGAAGATGAAATTCAATTGCTCCTGCGGAAAATTGAAAAACAAGAACTCCTTTTTCCTCTCTCGGAAACCTTGGGCCGGGAACTTGAAGGACTGGAAGAAATTGAATATATCCAGCAATCTCCAGACCATTCGATACGGAAATGTGATCCGGTTCGGGTGGCGGCCGAGATTCGGTCTCTCATTCAGGCGCATCCGTTTGAGAACAACCAAATTCATTCCAATGTCGAAATACTCGGGACGGATCGAAAAAAAGTGACACTCAATATGGAGCTTCGCGGGGAGTTCATGGATTTCCAAGATTTCATGTTTCAATTGGCTCAAATCTCCTGTGTGAAATCGATTGAAAGGGTGGGGATCCATCCTTCTTATCCCAATGAGGTATTAACCCTGAGGGTTTGGATTTCAGCGGCTTCCTAAAGCCCCCGCATAAGGATAATCGAGATGTCGCCTCGTGAAAAGATAATCGGGTTTCTTTGTATATTGTCTGTTATTTACGGCATTTACTACTTTTCAATGCCATATATCAGCTTCGGCACCTCACCCACCCCGGTGTTCGGCGAACCCGATTTGAACGAATTCGTACAGAAAACAACGGCTGCATTGATTCAGGGCAATGAAACCAAAAAATATCAGTTCGTCATTGAACAGATCAACGCCGATTGGACAGATCCTTTCCCGGCGTATAAAAAAGAAATATCGCAAAATGACCTGGAACCAGATGACCTGCCTCAATATACCGGTTATTTAATGATGGGAAACAGGCGATTTGCCGTCGTCGACGGATCAGAGTATACCATTGGAGAAATTTTGGAGGAAAACGGATACAAGATTATAAGTATTCATCCGACCCATGTGACCATAAAGGCAAAACAGGGTAATCTCATCGAAATTCCGCTGGTTGAGATGTTTTAGATGAAAGGGTATACCGGAAGGACATCATTTGGATTGATATTCCTAACCCTTTGGCTTTCAGGGTTCGCTTTTTGGGGATTCGGATGTGTAAAACAAAAATCCATGGATGAAACGGTTGCCCAAGATGATTGGCAAATGTTTGTTCAGGAACCGGTCGAACCCGCTGCCGTCGAATCCCCACCATCACCGGTAGCCGGTTCTCCTCCCTCCGCCCTTCCCGAAGTACCCCCATTGGAACCCGTCCGTTCCGAAGATGAAACGGATGATGCGGCTGAAGCCCTTGAAAAAGAAAAACGGCTTCCAGTTGAAAAAATTTATATGGACATGAAGAACGTCGATTTGACCATTCTTCTGAGAACACTGGCCAGAATCGCGGATCAGAGCATAATGATCAGCGAAAATGTAAGCGGCAGCGCCACTCTAAACGTTAAAAATCAGCCGTGGAATCGGGTTTTTCTGAGTCTTTTGCGAACCTATGGACTGAGTTATGAATGGGAAGGCGATATCATTCGTATTTTAACCCTGGAGGATATCAACAATGAATTTCGGCGACTGGACGTCAACCAGCGCCGGGAGGCGAAAAAAAGAGAAATAGAGGAGGTAGCACCGTTTGTCAGCGAAGTGGTAAAAGTCGATTTTACGGATGCGGAAAATCTTCGAGAGGTGTTTAACCAACTCCTGGCCGGCGAAGGCCGAAGGGAGCGACGAGGTTCCGTGATGGTGGATGAACACACCAATTCTCTGGTTATTCAGGCCACCCGGGATGAAATCGATATGATCCGAACTCTTGTGAAAGAATTGGACCGGCCGACGGCACAGGTCCGAATCGAGGCCCGAATCGTTGAAGCCAACGGGGATACCGCCCGTGAACTGGGGGTGGAGTGGGGCGGGCTTCGTCTCCAGCGTAATGATGACCACCGGTACTGGATAACGCCCGGGGCGAATACCAATGCCGGTGAGGGTGCGGACGGGTTGTTTCCGAATGAAAGTGAGGATGGACAGGAATTATTGGTGCCTTCCCCGGGTTTGATCCAGAGCTTGCCTTCAATTGTCAGCGAGGGTGCCGGACTCAATATAGGTTTTATTTCTCAGGAAATCGGAAAACACATCCTTTCTCTTCAGCTTTCAGCCTTTCAAAGAGAAGGTAAATTGAATATCCTGTCGAGCCCTTCGATTTCCACCCTCGACAACCAGACCGCCGTTATCGAGAGCGGCAGGGAGGTTCCTTACCAGACGGTCGAGGACGATGAGGTCAATATCGAGTTCAAAAAGGCGGTATTGCGGTTGGAGGTGACGCCCAATGTAATCGAAGGCGGTCTGCTGAGAATGAAAATCATCACCAACAAAGACGAACTGGATTTCAGTAATACGTTATTCGGGAATCCCATTGTGATCACCAAAAGGGCGCAAACGGTCGTTCTCCTTCGAGATGGAGAGACCACCGTCATCGGGGGGCTTCGAAAAGAAACCAACAGCGAGACCGAAATCGGTGTTCCGCTGCTGAAGAATATTCCTTTACTGGGGCACCTCTTTAAGCGAAACAGTGAAACCAACAATATGGAGGAGATACTTATTTTCATTACGCCTCATATTCAGGAAGATCCCCTTCGACGAGCAGTACAATTACAGCGGTAGGTTTTTATTTGCAATTTTTCCGAATTCATGTATAGTGATCTACAACTCATGCAGGTTCTTTTTTACTTCCGGCAACAGCGAATCATTTTTAATCACCTCTTTTTTTGTTGCTAAATGGAATACTTCAAACTCCTCAACTTAACAAAAGAGCCTTTCTCAAACTCCCCTGATCCTGATTTTTTTTTCCAGTCGGCGCAACATGTGGACTGCCTCCAAAAATTGGAGTTGTCATTGAGGCTGCGAAGAGGCCTGAACGTGGTCATCGGGGAGGTGGGGACCGGGAAAACCACCCTCTGCCGGCAATTGATTCGCAAGTTTTCGGACGACACTCGATTTGAAATTCTTCTAATTCTCGACCCTTTCTTCAAAAAACCTGAAGATGCCCTGATAACTTTGGCGGATTTATTCGGACTCGAAAAAAACGAGTTCCATGATGAGAAGGGAATCGAAAGGAATATCAAGGAGCAAATAAAACAACATCTCTTTTTAAAAGGAGTGGAGAAAGGGAAAACGCTGGTTCTCATTATTGATGAAGGCCAGAAAATGCCTCTTTGGCTGATAGAGGTATTGCGGGAACTCTTAAACTATGAAACCAATCAGTATAAGTTGCTGCAGATCGTCATCTTCGCCCAAAAGGAATTTGAATCAGTTTTATCCCGATACTCCAATTTTGCGGATCGAATTAACCTGTTTCATCGGCTTTATCCTCTAAGTTTTTTGGATATGATCCGAATGATTGGGTTTCGGCTGGAAAAGGCCGGGTTTAATGGATCTGTATTCTCTTTTTTCAGCTATCCGGCCCTCTGGTATATTTTTCGAAGCACTGGGGGATATCCTAGAAAAGTTATCCATTTATGCCACCAAGCCATGTTGCTGACGGTTGTTCAAAACAAACCCCGAGTCGTCAGATCAGTGGTGCGTGCCTGTGCGAAAAGTGGGGTGTTCAATACTCCGTCACATCCGAAATGGGTGACTTCGGGTCTGTTGGCCTTGACGGGAATTGTGGTTTTTTCTTTTTTCTTTGCACCCTTTTCAGACGGGCAGTTGGAGCGAACCCGGTTTGAAATGAATGCGCCGCCTGCGGCAGTTCCCCCTTTCTCTGAACCGTTTTCCGATCAAATTGAGGAAAAGACCGACAAGGTTTCATCGGACTTCCTTGCAAAACCACCTGAAATGCTGGGTCAACTTTCCGTCAATAAAAGAGAAACGTTGGGTGAGCTGGTTCGCAATGTTTACGGCACCTATAATCCTCAGTTGCTGAAAGCGGTCTTAGCGGCGAATCCGCATGTAGGCAGTCCTCATCGAATCTCTATCGGAGAGCGGATAACTTTTCCTGCACGCGAAGTTCATATCGGCTCCGAAGACTTGGAGGGATTTCGTATTGAAATAGCTGAAACTCGTCGGTTGGAGGAGGCTTTGGCATTATTCAGGTCCTATTCGGGCAGAGGGGAAACAGGCATTCGAATCATTCCCAACTGGAACCGGACTTCCGATTTAAAATTTACGCTGGTTTTGGATGAGTATTTGCCTGACAAAGCGCATGCCTATGAACGTTCTTCCATTCTGCAACCGGTATTTGGCCAACCCTTGAAGGTTGCCCAAGGCTGGGCGGAAGACACCAAATTGTATGCGACGCTTCCGGTTTATTAAACCTGTAAAATGTCGTTTCAAGGGGTCCTCATAGTTGAGAAAAAAGTTAGGTGAAATTCTGGTCGAAAAAAGGCGCCTCAGTGAAGAGCAGCTTGAGCAGGTCCTTATCGAACATAAAAAATCAAATATGAAATTAGGCCAGTTCCTGGTTTGGCAAGGTCTCATTAATGAAGTCCAGATTGCGGATTTATTAACCGAGCAGTTAAAGTTGAATCGATATAATTCCGTGGATTACCCCATGGATATGCAAATGGCGGAAATGCTCCCGGCGGAAACGGCTCAGAAGATGCAGGCCGCGCCCTTGACAAGGCAGGGCCGGTTGCTTCAAGTAGCCATGCCCGATCCCTTGGATATCGATACCATAGAAGCCATTGAAGCGCTCACCGGCTGCGAGGTCGAGGCGGTTATCAGCACGGAACAGGAGTTGAATCATCTGATTACCAATCTGTATGGCTCCAATATGGGAATCGGCGGAGTTCTGGATGATCTGAAATTTCAAAGCAATGTGGAAGATTTTGACGAATCTGCGGCGAATGAATATCTGGAGGTGAGTTCTCTTCAGAACATGGCCGAAGAAGCCCCTGTGGTTCGGTTGGTCAATGAAATCCTCTCTCAGGCAATCCGGGAAAGGGCCAGCGACGTTCACATCAGTCCGGAAAAGAAAATGGTGCAGGTGCGTTTTCGAGTGGACGGGAAGCTCCATAATGTTCCGTCTCCGCCTAAAAATATGATCCTGCCCATTATCTCTCGCATCAAAATTTTGGCGAATATGGATATTTCTGTTCTGAGGGTGCCTCAGGACGGCCGCTTCAGCATTAAAATGAACCACAAAGAGATTAATGTGCGGGCGTCCACCATCCCCACCATTCATGGGGAAAACTTGGTACTTCGGCTTCTGGATACCAGCAGCGGTATTTTTTCTTTGGAAGACCTGGGTATGTCCAAAGCAGACAGGGAAAAGGCGGAATCGGCCATGGACAAACCCTATGGGATGTTTTTGAGCACAGGCCCCACCGGAAGCGGCAAAACGACCACTCTGTATTCCATTCTCAAGAAAGTGAATCAACCCGATATCAATATCATTACCCTTGAGGACCCGGTTGAGTACCGGGTCGACAACATTCGACAGACGCAGTTGAATCGTAAGGCAGGGATGACATTTGCAAGCGGTATTCGTTCCATACTCCGTCAGGACCCGGATGTCATCATGGTCGGAGAGATTCGAGATTCCGAAACAGCGACCATCGCCGTTCAGGCAGCTTTAACAGGGCACCGGGTCCTCAGTACCCTGCATACCAACAACGCGGCCGGGGCGATCACGCGTTTTCTGGACATGGGAATCGCCCCGTTTCTGATTTCATCCGTATTGCTCATTCTCATTGCGCAGCGCTTGATTCGAAAAATTTGTCCCTATTGCAATGTGCCTTTCGACCCGCCGGATGCCTTGTTGGAGTATTGGGGCCTGCGCAGAACCGATGAGGACCACTTTGTGCAGGCAAAGGGGTGTTTTAATTGTTTGAATACCGGATATAAAGACCGAACCGGCGTTTTTGAAGTCTTGGTTATCGATGAGGTTGTTCAGGAAATGATTTTGAAGAACATGTCGGCGAATGATATTACACGCGAAGCCCAACGGTCGGGAAAACTGAATACGCTTAAACAGAATGTCGCCCAAAAGGTTCGTTTAGGGATTACGACCTTCGAAGAAGCCGGATCAGTCGTAATGCTTTAAGGTGAAAATGCCAAAATACGTATTTCAGGCTTACAATGAGACCGGTGCTCTCATCTCCGGCGAATTGGAGGCAGATTCCGAAACGGCGGTCAATCACAACCTGCTCTCGAAAGGGTTTATTCCTTCGGATATTCGGAAGAATCGGTCCTTATCCTTTGCGCTCCAATGGGAACACCTGAAAGGAAAACTTAACCCCATAAAAACAAGGGACCTGATCCTTTTTACCAAACAGTTTCGAACCTTGTTCCGGGCGGGGGTTCCCATGACGGAACTTCTTAAAATTATAGAAAAACAGACGGAACATAAGAGATTGAAAATAATCACGACCGGCTTGTCCCAGGATATTCAAACAGGCACCGGCCTTTTTTCAGCCTTTAAAAAATACCCGCAAGCTTTCTCGCCTTTATTTTGCAGTGTCATTCAGGCGGGTGAAACCAGCGGGTCGCTTTCGGAGGTCATGGAGAGGCTGATCTTTATTATGGAGCATGAATTCCGAATCCGATCGGAAATCAAATCGGCCCTTCGGTATCCCTTGATTGTCTTGTTCTTTCTGGCGGTTGCTTTCTTTGTCCTGCTGTTTTTTGTGATGCCGAAATTTGTCCGCATTTTCCAGCTAAGAGGCATTGACCTACCTTTACCAACTAAGATTTGCCTCTTTATGTATCAATTTATGGTGAATTACTGGTATATTGCAATCCTGATAATATTTGGGGGGATGATCGCGTTGACCGCTTTTATCAATACGGAACGAGGACGATATCAGCGAGACCTCCTTTTATTGAAAATGCCCTTTTTTGGCTCTCTTGTATTAAAATCGACGATGTCCAGATTCTGCAGCATTTTTTCAATTCTTCAATTCAGTGGTGTTCAGGTGTTGGAATCACTCAGAATTTTATCCGGGACTCTGGACAATGCGGTCATTTCAAAACAGTTCAACAAAATTGAAAGCGAAATCGAAAGCGGCAACAATATCGCCAATCCATTGAAAGCGGCGAAATTTTTCACTCCGATGGTGATAAATATGGTCGCTGTCGGTGAAAAGGCGGAAAAACTGGATGAAATGTTGGAGGAAGTCGCTCTGCATTATGATTCGGAGATCGAGTATACCATCAAGGAGATTACAGAATCGGTGACCCCGTTGTTGACCATCGGACTGGCCGTGGTTGTCGGCTTTTTTGCGCTCGCCATTTTTCTACCGATGTGGGATATGACAAAAATAGTTTGATTCAACTTAATATTTTTTAATTCTTAAAACTTATTTCCATGAATATGAAAGATTCGAGATACCACATCAGCCTGTATGTAATTGTCCCGATTATTTTTGCCGGGTATGCGACATTGTCATCCATTCTCATCTATCGTCTGGTCCTGTATTGCCTAAAGCATAATTTGGCCCCGGGCCCACCGGTCATGTGGGGCAGTATCATTGTCGCCATTGTTGGTTTTCTCTGTGGTTTATTGATCGTTTGGGCCATCCTGAGGCCATTAAAGGAGTTTATTCGAAATGCCCAATCGGTACTTCCCGAGACTGAGGAAACCGGAGGGAAACCGAAAGGGCAATTGGAAGAATGGGAGAATGTATTCAAGCGGGTCACCACCGTTTTATCGATGGTGGATGCCAGACAACTCTTCCCTGATATTATTGCCGAAAGCAAGGCGATGCGAAGCGTTCTCAGTCAGATTACGAAAGTAGCTCCAACCGATTCGACGGTACTGATTTTGGGTGAAAGCGGAACCGGCAAAGAATTGGTGGCGACCAGCATCTTCAAGCAGAGCTTACGTAAAGAAAAACCTTTTATTAAATTGAACTGTGTGGCCATTGCAGACGGCTTGTGGGAAGCCGAACTTTTCGGCCACGAAAAAGGAGCCTTTACGGGAGCGACGTCCTCTAAAGTCGGCAAATTTGAACTGGCCCATGAAGGAACTCTTTTTCTGGATGAAATAGGGGATATGCCTTTGAGTACTCAGGCCAAAATTCTGAGGGTACTTCAGGAACGAGAGTTCGAGCGAGTCGGGGGAAATAAAACCATCCGAGTCGATGTTCGGTTCATTGCCGCGACAAATAAAGATTTATCCAAAATGGTCGAAGACGGAACCTTTCGAGAAGATCTTTATTTCAGGCTCAATGTCTTTTGTCTCAATCTTCCGCCACTCAGGGAAAGAAGAGAAGACATTCAGGTGTTGGCGGAGCATTTTTGCACCAAAGCACCCCAAAACGTCACCCTTTCCCCGGTGGCGGCCCAGATGATGATGGAAAATTATTCATGGCCCGGCAATGTTCGGGAGCTGCAAAATATTGTTGAGCGATCTGCGGTCATGAGCGAAGACGGCATAATAGAACCCAGACACCTTCCTGAAAATCTGATCGGGTCGGGGGTGATGGTTCATGCCCGGGACTTTAATTCCGTTCCCGCATCGGTATCCGACAAGAAGTTTGTCGGACTAAACGAGCAGTTGGCGGGTTTTGAGGTTGCCATAATCAAGGATGCGCTCAGGGAAGCCGATGGTGTCCAGGTGAAAGCGGCCAAATTGCTGGGAATAAAGGAAAGAGCGCTCTGGCATCGCATTAAAAAATTCGATATAGATGTTAAAACCATTAAAGAACGCGCTTCCGCTTGAGCAGAAGATGCTCAGAGGGATCCTTATCACAAGTGTTTTCTTTAAGCTCACTTTTTCTACACATTTTGATGATGATTCATCAAAAATATGTGGCAATATATAGGGCTTCCAAAGGCTTGCAATTTGTTTGTTTTCCGCTTGTCGGAAAGCGTACCAAAAACAACGATGAAGAGATCCTCATTGTGTATGGATCCCGCACTCCATTCAATCGGAAGCGATTCCCTCTGAGGAAATCTCATCTTTTATATTTCACAAAAAAAATTCATTTTCCCGTTGTACTCTGCTTTGACCTTTATTGTTGGCATATTTTTGGCATGTATAAATAGTCAATAAAAAAATTTGTACTCACTTCAATAAATTAGGGGGGAATTGCTATGAAAAAACAAGAGAGCCAAAGCCTTTTCAAAAATGAAAAAGGTTTCACATTAATAGAGGTTATTGCCGTATTGATTATCCTCGGAATTTTAGCGGCGGTTGCAGTACCCAAATATTTTGATATTTCCGAGCAGGCAAAAGAAAAAGCATTCGACAGTGCATTGTCCCAGGGTATGTCTTTATGCTCCCTTGCTTATGGGAAGGCCGCTTTAGATTTAAGCGGTGAACCAGAGGCGCAGGATGTATTGGATGCACTGAACGGAATTGACCTTAAAACCAGAGACGAAAATACCAACTCCGGGGAAGATAATGATACCACGATTCCTTCTATCGAAGGTGATTTTGTTTTCACCTTTGAGTTAAATAGTGGGGGCGGCGATGGCACGAATGGAGATCAACCACCTTCAGATAAAGATTTTATCAAAATAACGGCTACAGGAGCTGAAAAAAGCCCCTTCCCTGGAGATGAAAGAATCGCTTATTGGATATTGCCATAAAGGTATCCCTCCCCAATAAAGGGCTGATACGATCTTCGGGCAGCAATTAAAATCGGGAAAATTAATTTTAAAAAATCTGATAGCAATGGAGTCTGGGCCTTCATTGCTATTTCCGGTTGTTCAATCTGTAGTCAAAATCGAAAAACTTCGATCCACAACTTAACAAGCATCAGGAAGTAATCTCAGGTAGCTTAATTTCATGACATGAGTAGCCGGGCGTTATTTTCTTCAATTTGTCCTCTCCACTTTTATCTGGTCTTTGGGTTATAATTTATATTCTATTTAACGATAATAGAGTACTCTATCCCCCCCTCCTTCTCTCCGGCAAGTTATCGTTTTCCGGGCGAAAACATTTCAAAACTAAACAACCCAAACCCAAGGATATTGGGATGAACAATGAAACCCGTAAATTCCCTATTTTTTTCAGATGGGTTGGAGTTCAAGATGGATTTTCATTTTTTGAACTTATAGCGATATTGTTGCTGATTTCCGTTCTCATCCTGGTCGTATTGAGCCGGCAGAACATGGATAATAAAGATTTGGTTTATGAAACGAATGTTTTAAAATCCAATATTCGGTATGTACAGCAGCTTTCATTATTGAAGGATCAAAGCGATTTGCGAATCAGTTTTGCATCCGGTACTTACACGCTTTCCGATATTAATGCGGATGTCACCTATGTACTTCCAAATGAGAACAATTCGACCCACCGGATCCATTCGGATGTTGAAATTGCGATTGTTGCAGCGGGGGGAGAGAATATTTTTCATTTGGATTTTGACAAATGGGGTGGAATCAGTAAAGATAGCGATTACACGGTGACCCTGACTGACAGAAGAACGGCTCAAGCCGAATCCTTCCAAATTATCAAAAACACAGGTTATATCCAAGATGTTACGGGTTGATCGGCAATCTGGTTTTACACTGCTGGAAGCCATTATTACTTTGATCGTCGCTTCTTTGCTCGGGTCCATGTTGTTTTCTTATTTTGCCGTTGTAAAACAGGCGGTTCTGCCGATCGGATCCTACCAGAAATCCCTGGATCTGCAACGGGTTATGGAGAATATTACCTCCGATTATCATAATATTGTCGGGAGTGAAGCTTACCCCCGATGGGAACCTCTGAAAGCCTATTCCGAGAATGAAATAATAACATCCAGATCGATTCCCTTTGGACATCTTTTCATTTGCGTTTCAGGAGGGATCAGCGGCGAAGCCGAGCCGCAATGGTCTACTGATAAAAACAACGCCATTGAAGACGGTGGTGTCATCTGGAGAGAGTCTAAAGGGGAGCTTGAACCGCTTATTTCCGATCTGACTCAACAATCGGGAGAGGGATCAGACGTTTCCTCGTATGGGAAATATGATATTAAAGAACTCACATTTATTAGATTCGAAGATAG
>Ga0207419_1001765_pt1 | contig 15460 bp, 7 predicted proteins | sample ElkSloMetagenome_4_FD_184723 | JGI IMG/M metagenome (GOLD analysis project Ga0207419, IMG submission 184723) | Hot spring microbial communities from Elkhorn Slough, Monterey Bay, USA - MD2A (version 2) | ecosystem: Environmental > Aquatic > Marine > Intertidal zone > Estuary: Microbial mat ...
GGTTGTTGGTTGTTGGTTGTTGGTTGTTGGTTGTTGGTTGTTGGTTGTTGGTTGTTGGTTGTTGGTTGTTGGTTGTTGGTTGTTGGTTGTTGGTTATTATCAGAATGCTCAATTGGTAATTGGTAACTGGTAATTGATAATTTTCTCCCCCTCCTCCCACTCTCCCCACTCCTCCCACTCTCCCCACTCCTCCCCCTCTCCCCACTCCCCACTCCTCCCACGACAAACTCTAGCCTTGGAGTTTGGCTTTGAGACATAATGTAAAAGCGCAAAGGCTCGAAAGCGTTGTCGATCGTTAACCTGTGGGGTTAGCGGTGAGAGGATAGATTTGTTAGGGGATACACTTAAATGAGTCTCAAAATTGCCGATTACGAAGTTTCAAAAGTAATTGCCGAAAGTGAAAACTCGATTGTCTATCAAGCCCGCGATCGCGATCGCGAGGTCGTCCTTAAAGTCTTTCGCCGGGATTATCCCACCCCCCAAGACCTCAGCCGTTATCAAAACGAATATGAATTAGTGAGGTCTTTAAACATTCAAGGAGTCATCCAAGCCTACGAGATGATTCCGCATCAACGGGGGCGATCGCCTGCCACCATTGTTTTTGAAAGTTTTGGCGGGATGTCCCTCAAGCACATCTTAGCGGCTCGTCAAAACCAACCCTTTTCTGGGGCAGAATTTTTAAACATTGCCATTGAGATCACCCAAATTTTAGGGGAACTCCACAGCCAGCAAATCATTCACAAAGATATCAACCCCACCAACATCCTCTACAACCCAGACACCGAAAAAATCAAAATCATTGACTTTGGCATTGCCACCCGCAACCTACGTCAAGCCCCCAAGCGATCGCAAGTCGGGATTCTCGAAGGCACCTTAACTTATATTGCCCCCGAACAAACCGGTCGCATGAATCACAGCCTGGATTCTCGTAGCGATTTATATTCCCTCGGCATCACCTTTTATGAATTGCTCACAGGTCAACCCCCCTTTTCCGGCACCACCCCCACCGAATTAATCCACGCCCACATCGCTCAACAGCCCCCACCGCCTCAACGCCAAAATCCAGAGATTCCGCCGCCCCTAGCTGGCATCATTCTGAAATTATTAGCCAAAAACCCTGAAGACCGCTACCAAAGCGCTTGGGGATTGCAGTTTGATTTGATTATCTGCCAAATGCAACTCGAAGCCACCGGAGAAATCAGCGATTTAACGCCGGGGGAAAACGATGTCTGCGAACAATTCCAACTGTCTCAAAAAATCTACGGTCGCGATGTCATCATCGAAGCTGTGCTGGCCCGTCTAACCCTAGCCATCAACCAAAGAAGTCCGCAACTGCTCTTAATCTCAGGCGCAACCGGGATAGGAAAAACCGCTTTCGGAAAAGCCCTAGAGCAAGCCATCACTGCTTATCAAGACGGCGCGACCTCGCCGCAATTTATCGCGGGTAAGTTTACCTCCCAAGGGAGAGCATTCGCTTATGGGATGTTCAAAAGTATGATTGCTGATTGGTTGCAGCAACTCCGATGGGAAACCCATCCCACCGGCCAGCAACGCTGCCAAAAACTGGTTCAGCGCTTAGGTTCGCGGGTGAATGCCCTCTCACAAATTTTTCCTGAATTAGCAGACTCATTCTCAGCCCTCCCCTCAACCCCCTTAGAAACCCGTCGCAGCCCTACTTTTGAAATCGAAGATTTATTGCCGATTTTGGGAGAAGTGCTAACTTCACCCCAGCAGCCTTTAGTCGTGTTTTTAGATAATCTGCAATGGGCCGACCGCCCCACAATCGAGATGATACAACGCTGGCTGTATCGTCCCCAGACTCAGCCTCAGTTTGTGTTATTGGTGGGAACCTATTGTCCAGAGGAAGTTCAGCCCCACTCTCCCTTTAGCCAATGGTCGGTGGCTGATTCCAAAGTTGGCAAAATGGTGTTACCGCCTCTGACCCTCGCGGACATCACGCAATGGTTAGTTGAGAGTTTTCGGGGTTCGCCGGACTCGATTCAACCCCTAGCCGCCCAAGTGCAACAAAAAACCCAAGGGTTTCCTTTTTTCGTGAAACAGTTTTTAAAGCGTCTGGTGCAAGATGGGTTGTTATTTTTTGACCGCAATACCTTAAGCTGGCAATGGGAGATAGAATCAATTAAACGCGAAGATTTGACCGAAAATGCCGTGGAATTAATCTTAGCTGAACTAAACCAGTTATCTCCTACGACTCAACAATTGCTCCAACAAGCGGCCTGTTTGGGAACCGAGTTTAATCTCACAGCTTTGGCAGCTTTGAGCAATCGTGAGACCGCCGATTTAGAGGGATATCTACAAGAAGCGATCGCGCTTTCGGTAATTATCCCCGTTAGCAACGGCGAAACCTTGACCTATGCGTTCAGCCACGACCGGATTCAGCAAAGTTTATACGACGGCTTCGACCCCCACTATGCCCTCAGCCTGCATTATCAAATTGGTCAGCGATTGTTACAAGAATGGCAGCAGCAACCGCCGGAAGCTCAACCCGCAGTCGAGTCAGTTTTAGAGCATTTAAACCTGGTACTAGACCGCCTTACCCCAGCCGAGCGTTATGCCGTGGCGCGTCTGAACTATCAAGCCGCCCAAACTGCTCGTTCAACCCAAGCTGACGATCTGGCCCTCACTTATTACCAAGCGGGCTTAAACCTACTCGATCGCTCCAGTTGGGAATCGGAATACAAATTTACCTGGACGCTGCACTTTGAAGCCTGGGAAATCGCCCAAATGCGGCGAGAAGAAGCTCTGGCGACGCAACTCTATACCCAACTGTGCGATCGCGCTCGTTCTCCCCAAGAGCAAGCAACGGTTTACATCCAGCAAATCCAACACCTCACCGCCAGCGAGCAACCCCAACAAGCCCTAACCCTAGGCGATCGCGCTTTGGCGTTACTTCATCTCACTTTGCCCGAAACCACCTCCCTCGATCTCAGTCCCTTAAATTACCAAGCCTTAATTGCCTTTAGCCCCATTACTCAACCCCCATTCCCCGACGAATATCTCGCCCTTCAGTATCAACTGCTGTCCCATTTACTCTTAGCCGCAAGTGATGCCCAACCGCAACAAGTGGCTTTGATTTTGGCGAAAATGCAGCAAATTTGCGAAGAATCGTCCACCGTCTTGGGGTGTGCGGTTAACCAACATCAAAGCCTCCGCAGCGATCGCCTCAGAGCGATGTTTGAAACCAACCTCAACGGCGGCAATCGCAACTACAGCCGTTATACCCTGCTGGCTTATTGTGCCGCCAGCGTGCTATCGGGGCAACCCCTAGGCCAAGTGATCCCAGCTTTAACCAGCGCGATCGAAGCCGCCGAACAACAAGGCATTGCCACCAAGGGGGCCCGTTATTGGCTCCACCTAGCCGAACAACTCCACGCCCAACAACCCGCCCCGGCTTTTCAGGACTTACAAAGCCAAGCCCCCCTCTCGGTGCAGTTTTCTTATCATTTCACGCGGGGGTTGTGGTATTACTTTACCGACAACGCCGACCTCGCCCGGATTCACTGGCAACAAGCCGACCAAATTCGGCAACAGGGTTTGGTGTTTCCCGAAGACCACCAACTGAGCTTTTATCAAGCCCTGGCTGAATTTGCTTTATACCCCAATGCCTTGCCCGTCCAACAAGCCCACATTCGCTCGACGCTCTACCGCTTCACCGCCGAAGTCGAACGTTTGGCGGTACTGTATCCCGACGAATTTAGCCATCGCTACGACTTGATCGTGGCCGAACAGGGGCGGTTGAGCGATCGCCCTTGGGATGCAGTCCAAGCCTACGACCGCGCCATCGAACAAGCCAAAGAAGGGGGTTTTCTCCACGAAGAAGCCCAAAGCTGCGAACTGGCCGCCCAATTTTATCGCGAACAGGGCATCAAGCGGTCGGCACAACTCTACGAGCGCGATTGTTATTATGCCTTGCAATACTGGCAAGGTTGGGCTAAACTGAGCCGACCCGAGCGCGATCGCCCACCTCATCGGGCGATTCCCTACCAGATACAAAACCCCGAAACTCTCTCGGCTGCGGCTTTAGCTCAAACCGCTTCGGGGACTTATAACAGTCCGACCTTAGATTTTGAGGCCGCCCTCGAAGCCTCGGGCGCGATCGCTTCAGAAATCATCCTCGAACGCTTGCTGGGCAAACTCATGGAGATTTTAATTGAAAATGTGGGCGCACAACGGGGTCATCTGTTGATGAATCACGATAACCGATGGCAGATTGAAGCTTCGAGTATCATTCAAGGGGCTGTAACGGTTTCTGAACCCATCGAGCAATGCGTTTCTCTCAAAGTCGTTGAATATGTCGCCCAGACTCAAAAAGCCTTGGTTTGTGACGAAGCCACGCAAGACTTGAAAGATTTTAACGACCCTTATCTGCAACAACACCAACCGCGATCGCTTCTATGTGCGCCCCTGATTAATCAAGGTCATCTCGAAGGCATTATTTACCTAGAAAATAACCTGGCGAATGGCGCATTTACCGCCGAACGCCTCGAACTCACCCGTTTTTTGGCAGCCCAAGCGGCCATTGCCATTGCTAACGCTCGTTTATACGCCACTACCAAGGAAGGGGAAAACCGCCTCAACCAAATTATTAACGCCATGCCAGTTGGGGTGTTTGTGATCGATCGTCCAGCCCAAGCCCCCTATATCAACGCCTGTGGCCGCGAGTTATTAGTCGGGAACAGCAACATTCCCCCCGAAACCTTGGTACGAGACAATCCCGCCCTCAATCACTTAGTCATGCAAGCCCTCCAAGGTCAAAGCATCCATACCGACACTATCGAACTGCAATACACCGATTCGCCTTTGCCCCTGGAAGCTTGGGGAACGCCGATTTATGACCGGGAAGGTAATGTCCAGTATGCGATCTTGACCTTTAGCGATATTCGCGATCGCAAACAAAGCGAAAAACTAATCGCTGACTACAACCGCACCCTGGAAACTCAAGTGCGAGAGCGTACCGAAGCCCTAGGACAAAGTGAAGCCCAAAATCGTGCGTTACTTGCGGCCATTCCCGATTTGTTATTCCGTATCAACAAAGATGGTACTTATGTTGGCTATGTCAGCACCCGCAAAGCCTTTGATTTGTTACCCCCCGGTTACGACCCCGTGGGCTGTCATATTAGCGAATACTTGCCCCCGGATGTGGCGCAACGGCAACTCAATGTTATCGACCAAGTGTTAACTCATAAAGAAACTTGCATTTACGAGCAAAGCTTCGAGCAAGATGGGGTGACGGTGTACGAAGAAGTGCGAGTGGTTCAGAGTGGTGAGAATGAAGTGTTGTTTATGGTGCGCGATATTAGCGATCGCAAACGGGCCGAAGAAGCCCTGCGCTTGTCTGAAGAAAAGTTCTCGAAAGCCTTTCGTTCTAGCCCCAGCAGCATCACCATCACATCCCTCGATGACGGTAAACACCTCGAAGCCAATGAAACCTTTTGTCAGATGATTGGTTACAGTGTCGAGGAAATTATCGGTCGGACGGCGGTGGACTTAAATCTCTGGGTCAATAGCGAAGACCGTCACAATTTGTTTATGGCGTTGCAAAATAATAACGTGATTCGTAACTACGAGTTTGCTTTTAAAACCAAATCTGGCGATGTTCGCAACGCCTTACTGTCTGCCGAACGGATTAATATTAACGGCCAAGCCTGTTTGCTGTCCTTGTCCAATGATATTAGCGATCGCGTCCAAGCCGAAGCCGCCCTGCGCCAAAAAAACCAAGAACTCGAACTCGCCCTCGACCAACTACAAACGGCGCAAACCGAGTTAATTCAAGCCGAGAAGATGGCGGTTTTGGGTCAGTTGATTGCCGGAGTCGCCCACGAAATTAACACGCCCCTGGGGGCAATTCGCGCCGCCGCCAGCAACACCGCCCAAGCCCTCCAAGAATCCTTGTCCCAACTGCCGGATTTAGTACAGCGCCTTTCCCCGACCCAACAACAACAGTTTTTCGACCTGATCCAAAAATCTGTCAGCAATCAGAAGAAACTCACCGCCCGCGAACAACGCACCGCCAAGCGATCGCTGGCGAAAGTTCTCAAAACCGCCAATATTGAAAGTTCCCGCCGTTTTGCTGATACTCTTATTGATATGGGGATTTATGACAACATCGAGCCTCATCTCGCCTTGTTTCAAACGGCTGCCAGCGATTGGATTTTACAACTGGCGTATAATCTCACCCGACTTCAGCGCAACAGTCGCACCATTCTCACCGCCATCGAACGAGCTGCCAAAGTGGTGTTTGCCCTGAAGACCTACGCTCACCAATCCAGTAGCGATCGCAAAGAAGTGGCACAAGTGACCCACAGCATTGAAACGGTGTTGGAATTGTATTACAACCAACTCAAAAAAGGGGTAGAAGTCAATCGCGATTATCAAGAAGTCCCGCCCATTCCTTGTTATCCTGACGAACTGATGCAAGTCTGGACAAATTTAATTCATAATGCTTTGCAAGCGATGAATTATCAAGGTACATTAGATATCCGTGTTTTCCCGGAAGGAAATGATCTCGCTGTGGCAATTTCAGATTCGGGTTGTGGTATTTCCGATGAACTCAAAGCTAAAATATTTGAACCCTTTTTTACAACAAAAGCAGCAGGAGAAGGCAGTGGCTTAGGATTAGATATTGTGCATAAAATCGTCAAAAAACACGAAGGACGCATTGATTTAACCAGTCAACCCGGACAAACAACGTTTACTGTTTGGTTACCCATTAATGATACCGACTCCCCTTCAATTTTGCCGGAATCTCCGACTACCTAGGCCGGTTTCCCTAAACCGCAAAAATTCCGTTTAAAATAAAGTCAAAGTCCTTAATATCTTTATCCTTATAGATTTTAGTTGAATTTCTAAGCCCATGGCTAATACTGCAATTTTATGTGTTGATGACGAACCTGTGATTTTAGATAGTCTCAAAGAGCAATTGCGTCGTCGTTTTGGCAATCGCTATCTTTATGAAGTCGCCGAATGTGCTGATGATGCTTGGGAAATTATCGAAGAATTAAACGAGGAAGAAGTGGAAATTCTCGTCATTGTTTCCGATTGGTTGATGCCGGGAATCAAAGGGGATGAATTTTTAACAAAGGTTCATCAAAAGTATCCCAAAATTGTGAAAGTAATGCTCACAGGTCAAGCGGATGCTGAGGCCATAAAACGAGCAACGCGGGATGCAAATTTACACGGTTGCTTGTATAAACCTTGGTCAGAAGATGAGTTAGCCGAAACGATTATTTCAGGACTGGAGTAAATCATGAATCGTTTGACCATTGTTTGTGTGGACGATGAGCCGATTATTTTAGATAGTCTCAAAGAACAGCTTAAGCGATCGCTACCCGATACCATTGACATCGAAATCGCAGATAGTGGTGAAGAAGCCCTAGAGATTATCGAAGACTTGGCCGAGGAGGACATTGAAGTTCCGGTGATTGTGTCGGATCAGTTGATGCCGGATATGCCAGGGGATGTGTTATTGACGATTTTACACGAAAATTACCCCAAAATGCTCAAAGTCATGCTCACGGGGCAAGCAGACGCGCAAGCGGTGGGAAATGCGGTCAATACGGCGAATTTATATCGCTATATTGCCAAGCCTTGGGACGAAACTGATTTGATGTTGACGATTAAAGAGGCGTTGCGGTGTTACGAACAAGACCGACAATTAGCCGAACAAAATCACATTTTACAAGAATTGAATGCGTCCTTAGAGCAGAAAGTGATCGATCGCACCCAAGCCCTAGAAAAAGAAATTAGCGATCGCAAGCGGGCCGAAATCGCCCTCAAACAAGCCAAGGAAGCCGCAGAAGCCGCCAGTCACGCTAAAAGTGAGTTTTTAGCCAATATGAGCCATGAGTTGCGAACGCCCCTTAATTCCATCTTAGGCTTTACCCAAATACTCGATCGCGATCGCACCCTCGGCGCACCTCAAAAACAATACCTCAACATTATCAGCAGCAGCAGCGAGCATTTACTCGATCTGATTAACGATGTGTTGGAAATGTCGAAAATCGAAGCGCGACGCATCACCCTCAATACCACCCAGTTTGATTTATTAGAATTGCTCAACGCCCTTGAATCCATGCTGCGTCTCAAAGCCGAGGCCAAAGATTTACAATTCGATTTTGACCTGGCCGCGGATTTACCCAGCTACATCGAAGGGGATGAAAGTAAATTGCGTCAAGTGTTGCTGAATTTACTCAGCAATGCCATTAAATTTACCCATCAGGGTAGCGTCAGCCTCAAAGTCAGCCATCAAGCCCAGAGCAACACCACCACTCAGTTACATTTTGCCGTTACCGACACCGGAGAAGGCATTGCCACCCCGGAATTAAGCACCATTTTTGAACCCTTTGTGCAAACCGAAAGTGGTCGTCGCGCCAGTCAGGGAACGGGATTGGGGTTAGCCATTAGTCAGCAATTTGTCACCCTGATGGGGGGGCAGATGAGCGTCGAAAGTTGTATTAACCAAGGTAGTTGTTTTCGCTGCCAAATTCCCGTTAAAATCGTCGAGCGATCGCGCCGTCAGATTCAGTCCCAACCGCAACAAGCGATCGCGATCGCCGGAAACCCCCAACAGTATCGCATTCTGGTAGTAGACGATAAATGGGAAAATCGCCGCTTATTGGTAGAAATCATGAAAAACCTGGATTTAACCGTGCGAGAAGCCGAAAATGGAGCCGACGCGATCGCCCTGTGGCAAGAATGGCAACCCCACCTGATCTGGATGGACTTACGAATGCCCGTCCTTGATGGTTATCAAACCACCCGCCGCATTCGCGAACTCGAACAACAACATTCCCAACCCCATCCCACCAAAATTATCGCCGTAACCGCCAGTGTTTTAGCCGGAGAAGAAACCGCCATCATGGCCGCAGGTTGTGATGATTTTGCCCGCAAGCCCTTTCGAGAAAACCTGTTGTGGGAAAAAATGGCCCGGCATTTAGAGTTAAGCTACATTTATGAAGATTTACCCGCGACTGTCGTTGATTCAGACTCAACCAACCAAGCCGCCATGGGTTTAATCGACCAAATGCCCAAACCTTGGATTGCCGACTTACATCAAGCCGCCAAAGCTGGAGATGATGTGCTAATCTACGACCTGATCGAGCAAATTCCACCGGAATACCAAGCTTTAGCCGAAAAGTTAACCGATCTTGCCGATAACTTTGATTTTCGTCAACTGAAACAATTAACTCAATTGTCCTCATGAGCGATCGCGCCGCCCAACCCCCGAAAGCTGATATCCTCGTCGTAGACGATCGCCCCAACAATCTACGCTTGCTTTCTACTATGTTGTTAGAGCAAGGTTATCAAGTCCGCAAAGCCGTCGATGCGGAAATGGCTCTCACCGCCATTGAAACCGCTTATCCCGATTTGATTTTACTCGACATCTTGATGCCGAATATGAACGGTTATGACCTGTGTCAGTTGTTGAAAAATCGGGAAGACACCCGCGACATTCCCATTATCTTTTTAAGCGCCCTCGAAGAACCCTTAGATAAAGTTACCGCCTTTGAAGTCGGGGGGGCAGACTACATCAGCAAACCCTTTCAACTCGAAGAAGTTTTAGCCCGCATTAATTATCAACTCACCATTCAGCGACAACGCCAAGAACTCGCGGCCAAAAATCAGCATTTGCAGCAAGAAATTTACGAACGCCAACAAGCCCAAGAAATCTTGCATCAATCCCGCGCTTTGTTGTCGAGTATTTTGAATTGTTCCCTAGATGGCGTGGCGGCCATGGAAGCAGTCCGTAATACTAAAGGTGATATCCGCGATTTTCGCTGTTTGGTGGTTAATCCCCTGGCGGTGCGGGTAGTGGGACGCGAACGGGAGGATTTGGTGGGCAAAGTAGTTTTTAAAAAACTACTTGCACCCATCGATGCGGGACTTTTTGACGTGTTTGTGGAGTTAGTAGAAACCGGAAAAGCCGTCAAACAAGAAGTTTCCTTACAACGAGACGATGAGGAAACGTGGTATCAGTTTGTAGCGGTGAAATTAGGGGATGGGTTTGCAGTCACCTTTCGGGATGTGACGGAGTACAAACAAGTAGCATTGTCTTTGTCTCAAGCCAATCACGAATTACAGCGTCTTTCAACTATGGACGGCTTGACTCAAGTGGCGAATCGTCGTTATTTTGATTTGTACTTTGAGCAAACTTGGCAGCAATGTCGCAAAAACCAAAAGCCTTTGGCCTTGATTTTGGGGGATGTGGATTATTTTAAACGGTATAACGATACTTATGGTCATCAATCAGGCGATCGCTGCTTGCAAAAGGTGGCTCGCACCATCGAACAACGCCTCAAGCGTCCTGGGGAATTAGTCGCTCGTTACGGCGGTGAGGAATTTGCGATTTTGTTACCCAACGCTGATCAATATTGGTCGCTGCAAGTGGCTGAGTTGATTCGGGCCGATATCCAAGCTTTAGAAATTGAGCATCAATCGTCCGATGTGAATGAATATATTACGATTAGTTTGGGCATTGCCAATGCGATCGCCGATGACGAGACGACCCTTGAGACAATTCTGCAAATGGCAGATCAAGCCATGTATCAAGCTAAAAATCAGGGACGCAACCGCTCTATCGCTTTTAACCAAAATTTAGAACTCCTAGACTTTGATGATTAACGTTCTCAAGTCCTCGCAAATTTGGATTATTGGTCGCAACAGCGATCGCAGCGCCTTAGTGTTAAAGTTGCTGTCTCAACAAGGCGATCGCGTCTACCCTTTTACAACCGCCGCCGACACCTTGCAAGCCCTCGCTGAAAGTTTACCCGATGCGATCGTTTTGTTTTTAGATTTACCCGACGCGAATAGTTATGAGTTTTGCGATCGCCTCAAAAATACGCCTAAAGCCAGTGCAATTCCCGTGATTTTTATGGCCGATACCGCCGCCGATTTGGATATTGCCAAAGCCTTTGAAGTTGGGGCCGCAGACTATATTACTTCCCCCAACAACAAAAGCGAAATTTTAGCGCGGGTGCAAAATCAACTCAACATCCAAAATGCCCTCAAACTGCTCACCGAACAGAATTTGCTCTTAGTCGAAGAAATCCGCGATCGCGCCACGGCAGAAGGCGCTCTGAGACTGTCTGAGGAGAAATTCGCCAAGGTCTTTCAAGCCAATCCCAGCGCGATCGCGATCGCCCGTCGCAGCGATGGCCGCTTGATCGACATGAACGAAATGTTCAGCAGCCTCACCGGATACGCCACCGCCGAAGCCTTTGGCCGCACCGCCGCCGAACTCAACCTCTGGCTCAATCCTCACACCCCCACCCGCCTTCACCGCAAACTCCTCAAAGAAGGCAACTTTCGCAACGCCCAACTCGAAATTCGCTCTAAAAACAACATTATTCACACCGTCCTCCTTTCGATTGAAAGCATTAACCTGCAAGGAGAACCCTGTTTGCTCACCCTAGCCAACGACATCACCGAACGAGTCAAAGCCGAAACCGCCCTACAAAAAGCCAATCAAGATTTGCAACGCCTAGCCACCCTCGACGAACTCACCCAAGTGGCCAATCGTCGCTCGTTCCAAGAAGTATTACACAAAGAATGGCGACGACTGCGCCGGGAAAATCAGCCCATTTCCTTGATTTTGTGCGATATTGACCACTTTAAGCTGTATAACGACACCTACGGTCATCAAGTGGGGGATTATTGCCTCAAACAAATCGGCGGCGCGATCGCCCAAAGTGTCAACCGTCCCGCCGATTTAGTAGCCCGTTACGGCGGCGAAGAATTTGCCGTCATTCTGCCCAACACCGACTTAGCCGGGGCCACCATCGTCGCCGAAAAAATCCGAGCCAATATCGAAGCTCAGAATTTAACCCATATTAAATCAAAAACTGCCGATTACGTCACCGCCAGTTTCGGCGTAGCCACCTCCATCCCCGACCACATTCTCTCCCCCGAAACCTTAATTTGTGTCGCGGATTTATGTCTCTACGAAGCGAAAAAGCAAGGCCGCAACCGCGTTGTAGCTGAAACGTTTTAGTTTTGTTGTTGGTTGTTGGTTGTTGGTTGTTGGTTGTTGGTTATTAGTTATTGGTTGTTGGTTATTGGTTGTTGGTTGTTGGTTATTGGTTATTAGTTATTGGTTGTTGGTTATTGGTGATGAATATTAATCCAACGAGTAGGGGTGAGGTTTCCTTGCCCAATTTCAGTTATTGGGGATTCAGTACTATAGTCAATCCTCATAAAAACCAGCAGCCCGCCCACAGATTAAAATCTGGGGCTAACGAGGGCAAAGTCCGTTTTCACGGATTCAGATAATTAAGCGCGAATGTAGGGAACTTAATTGTAATAACTATAACAACAAACAACAAACAACAAAAAGCTAGTCAATCCTCGAAAAAACGTTATCCTTAACGATAAAAAATGAGACCAATTTATTTAGATAACCACGCCACAACTCCCGTCGATCCGAAAGTCGTTGAAGCGATGTTGCCGTATTTTAGCGAGTATTTTGGCAACCCTTCGAGTATTACCCATCATTACGGTTGGGAAGCCGAAGCCGGGGTGAAAAAAGCTAGAGAAATTATCGCCGAAAGTATTAATGCTTCCCCGGAAGAAATCATTTTCACCAGTGGCGCAACCGAAGCCAATAATCTTGCAATTAAGGGAATTGCTGAAAACTATTTCAATCAAGGACGGCATATTATTACCCTGGCGACGGAACATCATGCGGTACTCGATCCTTGTGAGTATTTAGAAAAACTGGGTTTTGAAGTGACTTATTTACCGGTTGAAAAGGATGGTTTAATTAATCTCGAAACCTTAGAAAAAAGTCTGCGGGAAGACACGATTTTGGTGTCGATTATGGCGGCCAATAATGAAATTGGCGTGTTGCAACCCCTGGCTGAAATTGGCGAATTGTGTCGCGATCGCGGGGTCTTTTTTCATACTGACGCGGCCCAAGCGTTGGGTAAAATTCCTTTGGATGTCCAAGGGATGCAGATTGATGTGATGTCTCTGACGGCGCATAAACTGTACGGGCCGAAGGGGATCGGGGCGCTGTATGTGCGACGACGCAACCCTAGAGTGCGCTTGGCGGCACAGTTACACGGGGGAGGTCAAGAAAAGGGGTTGCGGTCTGGGACGCTGTATCCGCCGCAAATTGTGGGCTTTGGGGAAGCGGTACGGTTAGCCCTAGAAGAAAGGGAGACGGAAGGAAAGCGTCAGCAAGAGTTGCGCGATCGCCTCTGGGAACAACTTCAGCAACTCGATGAGGTTTATCTCAACGGCCACCCTAGCCAACGGTTACCGGGGAATTTAAACGTGAGTTTTGCCGGGGTCGATGGGGCGGCATTATTACTGGGGTTACAAAATCAGATCGCTGTGTCTTCGGGTTCTGCTTGTTCGACGACTTCGACTGCGCCTTCTCATGTTCTCACGGCGTTGGGGCGATCGCAGGATTTGGCTTATGCGTCGTTGCGGTTTGGTTTGGGGCGTTTTACGACAGAGGCAGAGATTGAAATGGCAGGGAAGGCCGCGATCGCGACGGTACAATCGTTACGCCGGGTTACAGTTTAGTCCTTTGTCCTTTGTCATTTGTCCTTGGTTGTTGGTTGTCGGCAGAATCCTTCAATTGGTAATTGCTTCCCTACTCTGGGCGGGGAAACCCCGCCCCTACACGCCCACTGCCGACTGCCCCAAAAACTGATGAGGCGATGACTGAAGAAACCCTTGTCATCCTCCCCATTTCGAGCATAAAATAAAAAAGTGCAGTTTGACCCAGATGAACGCTGCGCTTTTTGAAGACAAGCGCGGTATAATACAGTTCAAAAGCTCCGGTTGTGCTTGGGCCGCTCCATAGCCTTGCAGTCTTCTTAACCTTCCGTCTGGCTGGCTGGCTGCATCCAGTCTTAAATAATCTTTGCTCCTCTAGCTGAACGATTGTCGCTGATGGCGCTCGAAGATGCGATCGCTATTCTGACTGCGTTCTCTCTAATAAAGCCCAAGCAACTCAGCTTAAACTCACACTCAAAGTTCCTAAAGATTGCTATCCGAGAGGGTTGCGCGAGTCGCAATGTTCGGAATAAATTTTAGGACATTTCTCTCCAGGATTTAAATACTGCCTTACAGAATTTTTCGAGGAAATTGAATGCCAAAGCAAATCATTATTGCAGAGAAAAACCACATTGCTGCCGTCTTTTCAGAAGACCAAATCCAAGAATTAGTCGTCGCCACGGGAAACCAACAAGTTAGCGATATTTATCTCGGTACAGTCGAGAACGTGATTCCGGGTATTGATGCGGCCTTTGTCAACATTGGCGATGCCGAACGTAACGGCTTTATGCACGTTTCTGACCTCGGGCCCCTGCGACTCCAACAAAGTGCCGGGGCGATTACCGAACTGCTTGCGCCTCAGCAAACGGTTATGGTGCAGGTAATGAAAGAACCCACCGGGAATAAAGGGCCGCGTCTCACCGGAAAAGTGAGCTTACCGGGGCGCTACCTGGTGCTGATGCCTTCTGGTCGCGGGGTGAATCTGTCCCGTCGAATTAAAAACGAAAACGAGCGATCGCGCCTGCGGGCTTTAGCCATTCTGATTAAACCCGCCGGAATGGGCTTATTGGTTCGCACCGAAGCCGAGGGCAAAAACGAAGAAGCGATCATGGAGGACTTGGAAAACCTCAAAAAACAATGGGAGTCCATCCAACAACAATCAGAAAGCACCAAACCCCCTGCCCTGCTGAACCGAGACGATGACTTTATCCAGCGCGTCCTGAGAGACATTTACACCAACGATGTGAACCGCATTGTGGTAGATTCTCACTTCGCCCTCAAACGGGTCAAACAACAACTGATGAACTGGAGTGGCGGTCGTCCCCCCGAAGGCGTGTTAATCGACCATCACCGAGAACGCCAACACATCCTCGAATACTTCCGAGTCAACGCCGCGATTCGCGAAGCCCTCAAACCGAGAGTCGATCTGCCTTCTGGCGGTTACATCATCATCGAACCCACCGAAGCCTTAACGGTGATTGATGTCAACTCCGGGTCTTTCACGCGGTCGGCCACCTCCCGCGAAACCGTGTTGTGGACCAACAACGAAGCCGCCCAAGAAATCGCCCGTCAACTGCGCTTGCGGAACCTCGGCGGCGTGATTGTGATTGACTTCATCGACATGGACACCACTCGCGATCAACTCGAACTACTCAATACTTTTAACAAAGCCCTCAAAGCCGACAAAGCGAGACCCCAGATCGCGCAGCTTTCAGAATTGGGGTTAGTCGAACTCACCCGCAAACGCCAAGGTAAAAATATTTACGAACTGTTTGGTCACGAATGCCCCACCTGTGGCGGTTTGGGTCACCTAGCCCACCTCCCCGGCGAAGGCGGCGATCAACGGTTAGCCGATGCACCCATTTCCTTAGCAACGCCTTCTAATACTTTGTCCCTGAAACCGATTATCGACAAAGACAAAGATAAACGGTAAGTC
>Ga0207419_1001766_pt1 | contig 15455 bp, 15 predicted proteins | sample ElkSloMetagenome_4_FD_184723 | JGI IMG/M metagenome (GOLD analysis project Ga0207419, IMG submission 184723) | Hot spring microbial communities from Elkhorn Slough, Monterey Bay, USA - MD2A (version 2) | ecosystem: Environmental > Aquatic > Marine > Intertidal zone > Estuary: Microbial mat ...
ATGTTGATGTGGTTTCAGTTAATTCTACATGAAAATATAAAAGATTGCCTCCTAAGGCAAGTAGAGTGGTTAAGTATATTTACGTAAAGGTTTAACTAAGAGAATAAATTATAAATTATTATTCAACACACCTGTCTCACTAGCTGAAATATAATTGTTAAACCCATCAAAAAAGAGGGTATCACCTGTGTGATCCATTATTTTGCAGTAGTCCACCTTGCCGTTGTCGGTAAATTTGTATCTGATGCCTGTAAGCAAGCCTAGTGGTTGCTTATATTGAATCGTATCTACTAATTGGTTGTTGATATATACTTTCCCAGTAAAATCTTTGATTTCTATCCTTAATGCTATCCACTTGTTAGCAATATCATTGACAACATATTGATGCATGATGTTTTTTTTGTAGGTAGCAATGTACTCAGAAAACCAAACCTTAGCTTGTTGTAGATTGGCTTTGTTTATAATTGGGATTTCAACCAATCCATTATTGGTCAGTAAGGTTACCCTGTTTAGTTGACCTGCTATAAATTCCTGCTCACAACTATTTTTAAATCTAGTTTCGAAAATGAAGGCATTGGCATCAATATCAAAATCATTGATATATATAAAATTGGTTTCAAAGTACCTGTCTAGTTGGTTGCTTACAATGTGTTTATCAAACTTGGCAGGTATTTGAAGATTTTCTTCTGTAAGAGCAGGAGTAAATACAATGTTTTTAAATCTACCTTGGTTTTTTGTTTTACGCTCCTTACTTTGGATAATTCCCAACCAACCATCTGTGTTCATTTTCACCTCTTGGGTTGCAAATTTTTCTTCTCCTTTTTTAATAACTGCTAGAAAATAATCAGGAACATTAATTTTGTAATTTATTATGCTATCTTCTTTATCGAGAGGAACATCGAAGCTTCTCTTTTTTTTAAGGGTTGAGTAGGGCAAAAATGAGTAAGGCAACACTTCTAAATAGTAGCCATCGCTAGGCACTTTGTACTTAAAGGTAATCATTTGAGGATGTGTAATTTTTTCATTCATCAGCTCAAGATAAAAACTAGATTTAGGCACTTCCTCTTCAAGTAAAAAAATAGAAGTAATACTAATGAGTATGATCAAAGTTACTGAAAGATATAGCAAGATGGATTTTATCTGTTTATGATTTCTTACTGCAGTGTGAGGTTCTGCTTTATTTTGAGGACTGGTTTCTTTCAAAAAATCCTCCCAACCCTCATACCCTAAATACACTACCAAAGCTTTAAGGGTAGAAATTTGAGGTATATTTTGTGTCTCTCGTTTTTTAAAAATACGGATGAGCGTAGTATGGCTAATGCTTATGCCTGATGCATCGCTAATTTCATCTGATAAGATTTTATATTGGGAATAGCGCCAGTTCTCAAGTTTTTCTCCACCTTTTTTAGCCTCGATTTGTTCTTTTATTACAATAATCTTATCTGTTAGTTCTTCTTGCTCCATGCAAAGTTGTGGTTTATATTTTTACATGTAAATGCACAAAACTACGTCAAAATTTTAATAAAATATTGGTAACGAGCCACTTTGTTTGGCATTTAATGTTACATTTTGGTTAATAAAGTATCCAACTGTAGATAGAAGTTACATTTTCTTATTAACAATGTTTAGCTACACAGTATTCAAAAAGCAACAAAAAGCAACAAGTTCCTACATTAAGTAATATACCTTTTTTTTATGAGTATCTATTTTAGATTTGTGGTATATAATAACTGAGTCCAATCCATTTACAATCCAAATATTACTTAATTACAACCATTCAAATGTCCGACATCGGCAGGGCATTATCCAATCAAAAAACTCATTAAATTTAATCACTTAAACTTTTAAGAACTATGTTAAAAACATTAGTAAGAACAATTTTGACCATGGCAGTTATCGCTTTTGCTGCCACATCCTGTATGGATGAAGAAATTGAGCCTAAAATGGCTTTTAGTAGTAATGCTGACGAGACGATTTATGACTTTACATTAAATAACGGTAAGCCAAATTGGTCTGATAACGGAACTTATGAGCTACGTGTCGTAGCAGACGAAAAGGTGAGAGCAATATTTATTAAATCTTCTAAAACGCCTAATGGAGATTGGGCAAGAGTCGATCCGCAATTTGGAGTTTACGGAAAAGGAAGTTTTGATGCAGACGCAGCATTAAGGAATGGAGATTGTGGTTTATTTAATTCTGATAAGGAGGGTTTAAATGCTTTTGCAGTTGGTCCATTAGTATATGTAACTTTCGGTAATAAGTATGCAACTTTAAGAGTAGATGCAGGTGAGGTCTTTAGAGAATCAGGTGTTTGTGGTAGCTTCCCAAGTGGTATATCATGTGTAGATTATCTTCCTTTCCCAAGACTGGCAGATTTTCCTTTCGATAAAAAAGGTGTTTTTATAGGAGTAACTGATGATGGATATGTAGCTGCTTCTAAGGAAATTAGCGGTGATTACAAAGTACCAGGTATTGAATTAGGTACTCCCAATTCTAATTCTGATGTAAATTATAATTGGCAAACTGCTGGTAAAGTTACGTGCCTAGACGTAACAGGCTTTAAAGTAGTTAAATTTACTACTGAAGACGGTTCAACTGTAACAGGTACTGCCCAAAGAGGCGCTAATGAATTTATTAAAGTAGACTAATCAATTGCTGATAAATCACTTTATCTGAAATATCCTATTTGGCTGTGTGTTTTTCATGCAGCCTTTTTCATTCCACCACTCCCAAAGCTTCAGTTTTACACATACCAGCCTTTAGTTCTTCCCCGAGCATGTAAGTAATTAATTGTTCATCGGTTTTGCTGTAAGCGGTTGCAGCATTGGCAAACTGGTAAAAAATACTATTCGGGTCTTCTTCGGTATCGTTAATCAGCCCTAAGGTTTGTGCCATTTCTTCTCGGACAACATGTTTTATGAATTCGGTTCCAGAAAAATTAACTATGTCTACACAGGCACTTGCGCGTATTATCTCGTAATTGGTGTTCCAAGCAATGGTAGCAAAACCACTATTGCCATTGGCTATACCGGCAGCACCTGGCTCTATCAATTCTATGTAGTCTTCTTTGGCTCCCAAAAATAGTATCAAGTTGGCCTCCTCTCTGGTATCGACCTCTACTATCGGGATTTCTGTACTTAATGCCACTAGTTCTGTAATCACTACTTCTACTTCTTGTAAAATTTGATCAGAGGGATTTCCATCTATAAAAATATAGATAGGACTATTCCATTTTCTCAATCGCTCAGAAGCTTGTCCAAATTCTTGATCAAAGGCAATTTCTAAAAATAGCGCTTGTGCATTGGTAGGTGTAAAAGATGCTGGTAAATCTATACATGTAGGTCTTAGCTCGAATCTGTTATCGCAAGCGCCCATTAAAAAAAACAAAGCTAAGTACAGGCAAGTCTTTGTATGATGCATTATCGGTTTTTGCTTCTAATATTATCAGTTTAATAAAGCTAAATATGTGCATAAATGATTCCACTTGTTTAACGAGAATTTTTCTAAATAAAAATACAAATTATCAGAACCACCTCAAACATTCAACAAACGATTTTTTTACCGATAACTATTAACTTTAAGCCTTATAAATATGACTTTTTATGTATGACGAGGCCCTATTTTGGATAGGTTTTATTTTGATCAATGCCATATTGTATCTGCCCAATTATATTTTAAATTATTCTACAAGTTTCTTTCTCCCATATATTTCGACCATAAGAACAAAAAGGAAGATAGGTCTTTGGTCTAGTACAAATCTCGATCCCTTTAGATATGCTATAGAACTTTCTTTTTTCCTTATCTTTTCTCGTATAACAGACTTGGTTTATTTAACAATCCCTATTACCGGCCTCTATCTAGCCATACTATTATTCAATGTCTATCAATATAGCTTTAGAAAGATTTATGAATACGAACCTAATCTTTACAATGATGCTAAGCTTGTTAAATCTGCAATTGTTATAGTTTGGCAAGAATCAAAATGGAAGTTTATAAGCTTTAGTTTGGTCTCCCTTCTATTTATTTTGTTGATACACTCCATTATTGAATCTTATTTATCTTTCTCAAAATCTATAGGTTTAACCAATACTTTTTACATACTAACAGCCCTTTGGATTGTGCCCATTTTGAGAATGATTCAAAAGGTTGGCATATATACTGACTATCCTAATGATATTTATTTAAGATATCATTTTGTACTTGTGGAGATTTTTCAAAATTTTAAGCGTAGTTATGTTAATTGGAAGGTTTCTAAAATGAAAATAGGTGAGACCTTTTTCTTTAAGCGTCAGATTCCAAGATTCGAATTAGTAAAGAACCCGCCCAATATCCATTTTATTTTTATTGAATCATACGGAAGCTACTTTTTTAAAGACAGGGAACTGTCAAATGACGCGCATCTGTTTTTTGAAAGTTTTAAAAATAAGCTCCATGAAAATAAATGGGAGACGATTTCTAATTTTAGCGAATCACCTACTACAGCAGGGCAATCATGGTTAACTTATTCTTCTTTCTTGTATGGTTATCGCATGAGCAATAACACTTATTTTGAGAACTATCTTCACGATCCTCATTTTAATAAAAGTGATAGTCTATTACATTTATTTAAAAGTTATGGATATAAAAACTATAATCTAAATCCTACCAGTCCTATAAAGGGTATCAATGTACCTTATGAAGAAATGAAAAAATTCTATAGCATTGATAATTGGATTCTTAATGACAAATTAGATTATCATGGCGATGTATATGGTTTTGGAGAATGTCCCCCCGATCAGTATTCAATGAATTTTGCTATGGGAATAATAAAAGAATATGCCTATGAGCCCTACACCTTTTTCTACCTAACAAAAAATTCGCATTCCCCCTTTATAAGCCCCGAAATGGTAGAAGATTGGCAATCGTTGAATCATGGCAATAAAAGGATCCATATTCATAAAGGCTTTCTTAAAGAACCTAGAAAGGAAGACTACTTCACTTCGGTATGTTATCAGTTTTCTAACTTAGAAAGATTTATAAGTGACTATGGGAAAGGTAATGATATATTTCTTTTAATGGGCGATCATCAGCCTCCTGTGCTTAGCAATTACAACAAATATGGTCTATATACGCCAGTACACATTATCTCTAAAGATCAGGCATTTATTAAAGGCTTTAAAGATTATGGGTTTGAGAGAGACATTATGCAGTGCAGACAATTTGTGACACACGAAGGTATGTATTCTATTTTTTTGAGGGAGTTTGTAAAAAATTACAGTGAGAGTTACACCAAGTTAGCGCCTTATGAACCAAACGGCTTACAACTTTGAGCAATTTTATAAGCGCTGGATCATCTCTTTTTCAGTGGTCAACCTTGTAGCGGTTTTGATTGGAATTTTTGAGCCGATAAGTAGCTGGTGGCCTTTTGTTGCAATGCTCTTCTTTGGTTTTTTTATTTTTAAAATACCGAAATATAAACCCAACTATCCTTTGAGGGTCGGGTATGCCAACCTTATTACAACCTTTAGATTATTGCTAGTGTTGGTGGCTTTGGTATTTCATCCGTATTTTGATGCCATTATCTTAGGTTTGGTTTTTTTGGCCAATATTTTATTAGATGGCGTAGATGGATACATTGCCCGTAAAACAGGACAAAGTAGCATGGTAGGAGAGGTCTTAGATATGGAAACGGACGCTTACTTTGTTTTTACCATCAGTTGGTTGCATGTAGTTGAACACCAACTTTCTGTCTGGCTTTTACTACCAGGTTCGCTTAGGTATATTTATGCTTTGCTAGTGATTAGACCGGGCAAAGAAATACTACCTAAAAGGGTTAGGGCTTCCATTGCAGTATTTTTCTTTTTTGCCTTGTTGATCCCTTTCTTTACTGAAGACATGGCTTTTATTTGGCTAACCTACTTAGCAGGTGCATCAATAGTTATTTCCTTTGTTATTTCGCTTTTAGGAAGATTAATTAGAACATGAAGGTTTTTATACACATACCGAAAACAGGGGGTACGAGCTTGGTCAATACCTTGGCACATCAAATCTATTTTAAAAAATTTAAGCGGCTTAATCCAACAAAAGACACACACCCTAAAGAATTTATGGCAAAAGCAACCAACTACTTGGAACAGGCCGTTTCTGAGGGAATTTACGAAGTTGTTGGCGGACATTTTGGCTTTGGTGCCCATCCTGACTTAAAAAAATCGAATAAGTATTTCACTGTATTGCGCGAACCCATAAGCAGGGTGTTTTCTGAGTATAATTTTATGAAATACAAGGGTATGTATTATCAGAAATGGATTGCAGAAGAAGGCATTACAATTAAGGATTATCTGTATCATGAAAAAACGTTTTACCTCAATAATTTTCAGACTCGTTTAATATCAGGGGTTGGTTTTGAGCAGGGAGATAAAGTAAATGATGCTATGTTTAGAAGAGCGGCATCCAATTTAAAAGATTTTTTAGCGATTGGACTCACAGAAAGAATGCCAGAGACCTTAGCATTGTTTTACAGAAAACTCAATTGGAGTAGGATGCCTGTAATGCTGAAAAGCAATGTGAACACACAAAAAAGCAAGCAGGTATTATTAGAGCAAGAGAAGCGAGCAATTGCTGATAGAGAGCAATATGATTTAAAGCTGTATAAGCTTGCCAGCGAGCTTTTCGAAAAATCTTTAAGGCAACTTTCTGAAGTAGAAAAACTGAGTGACAAAATAGCTCGTAATAATAAATCCCGTAGGTTGTATCTCAAGGTGCTTAATAAGTTGAAGTATCTTTAATCATGTTGTATTTCACGTGAGCTCATATCCTAATAACTCAATCACATCTGAATAGTGCTCATTAAAGTACCTTGTTACCTTTGGGGTGAAGTACTTCTTCCATTGTGATGGCTCAGCATCTCTTACATGCTTGCTACCTTTTACTTTACCTAGAGCATATTTTTTTGCCCAAAAATTACCTATTTGCCTTTCTATTTCACTCACCTCATAAAACCTGAAGATTTCATTAAAAATGGCTGCTTCGTTATGGATGATATCTTCATACTTAAAAACTTTGATATGCTCGTGATCCCTCCAATTTCGCAAAGATTCGAAATGGTACCGCCTGAAATCAATTTCGGCCATCAAGCCTTCTTCTAAGGGTACTTTTTGCAAATACTCAGAAAATGAGGTTTTTGAGGGAAGTTGTTCAGGTACGCAGCCATTTATAGGCGACCAGTATTTTAGTGAGGGATCTTTAAATCGAAACCAAGGTTCAGCGCCTCGCTTATGGTAAAAGTATCCTGAAATCACCAAATCTCTAGGATCCCTAACGAATCGGGTGATCCTAAAAGGTGTGTCATTAGGCAAGTGGTCGATATTTATGGCAAAACCGTTTACAGATAACAGCCTGTATTTATTCAGATTGTTATAAAAGACGCCTTCAATACTTTCAAAGTGCTTGTACCTGGGCCTTAGCAATCTGCTAGGATTATAAAGCTTACTCATCACCTTTATGAAATACATGGTAAGGCACTTATGGAACGATGCATGTATTCTGATCATCGTTATTTTTGGCTGGAGTTGTTCTGTTTTTCTTTTATTTCACTCACGTCCACAGATATATTTTTCACAGTGTTCAGCAAATCTGTAATTACTGGGTTCATCATGGCATTATTACGCATTTCCTCCCTTCTTAGCCCTAGCTTGGTATCTAAAAAGCCTATAAAGATCAGTCCGCTCATGTAGATTACAAACATAACAGGTACGATGATCAATTTATATTCTTGTATGTAAGCCTTGAAAGCGGTATTGTCAATAGAGTTGATCAATACGATGTTGAGCATAAAAAAATTGATATAGCCAAGGTACATTTTGGCCCTATCAAAGTAAATTTTTAGTGCGATCAATTTCTCTTTTTTAGGTGCTGGTGTAATCATATTTTAGTCGCTATAATTAAAAAATAAGATACTTTTTTCTTTGCGTAAAGGAGTTCCAATAAAATGGCTCCTAGGTAAATATCGCAGTAGCTGCGCCAATGGCCAAAGGTTATTTTTTGACAGAAAATTAAAAGAAAGCGCCATAATTCCAATTTGATAAGCGAACGCTTTTGAACATAAGGACTCAGGTCTATTTCCTTAATTTGAAATTTGCCATTTTGCTGTATTGCTTCAAGTGTTGCCTTTAGGTCGCTAAAGCCGGGGGCATTCCAAAGTTGTTGGTGTTTTTCAATCAATTTCGAATGCGTATCTGTAAAGTCATCGGCAATGATGAGCGAGCCTTTTTCAGACAAGGCCTGGCAAAGATTACGGATTACCAACGTCGGGTTTTTACTATGTTTGATGGACTCAATAGCAATGATTTTATCAAATATTTCCTCAATCCCAATCTCAAAATTCTTTACATTAAAAGAAAGTTTGTTCAAGAGGATTTCCTTTTTAGCTAGACTATTGGCAAAGGCGATTTCTTTTTCGCTTAAAGAAATGCCCATACCACGAATATTTTTCATTTTGGTAAGCTCAAAAAGGGTATGACCTGTGCCACAGCCCGCATCGAGGATATGCTCATCAGATACAAAGGCTACCTCATTTAAGATGATGTCCAATACTTTTTTTTGTTTACCCCGTACATTTAAAGTTTTATGTATGGGATAGTGGGAATTGCCCTTTTTAGATTCAAAGTCGAAAAGTAGATCGTATATTCTCTGGGTACTGGTCATGATTTTTCGAGCAGAAAGATAAACTCGTAAGCCAATTCTAGGTTGAACGGGAATTTTCTGATTTTTCCTGCATCGACCTTAACCCAAGGTAAGAGTGTTTTAATGGTTTTTACGTAAGGCCAATGATCGGGATAGATCGCCTTTACTTTCAACTCATTTTGTGAAAATAGCTTTTCCCATTTCTCCTTATTGAGCGCGTCTTGATGCCCTTTTTTGTTATAAAGATTTAATGGTTTTTGAAAATACTTCCAAGTGAAATTCTCAGAATTTCTGACCATATAGCAAATTTTAGCTCCTTTTTTCGCTACTCTGATTTGCTCCCTTAGTGCTTGATTTCGGTCGAGCATTCGTTCCAAAGAACCAATGCAGCTTACAGAATCAAAAAAATTGGACTCGAATGGCAGTTGTTCTGCATTCGCTACTTGCACATGGGCATTAGGGCAGTATTCTTTACAAACCTCTATGGCTTTGGGCGAGATGTCTACTCCATATGTTTCTACTTGATTGCCTTCTAGCGCTTTTAAGAGCAGACCTAGCCCACAGGCAACATCTAAATGTTTGCTATTTGGGTTTGGCTCGAGCAAGCGCACAAAAATCTCATATGCCTCAACGGACCTCAGGTAATCAAAGCCTTTGCTTGTATAGGTTTCGTCAAACCAACTTGTTATTTCATTTTGCTTATTTACCATATTAGATACCTCGGAGTGAGTGAACAATACGCCTTGTAGGGCGCCCCATATTTTTCTATTAGTTCCTTTTCTTCTATCATAATTTTATAGTGGATGTTTAGTAGGTACAATAAAAAGGCGACCCACAAATACCAAAGGTTAAAGATAATGAGCGTGCCAAAAACAGTCAGATGCATTCCTAAGCTAATGGGGTTTCTTGTAAACCGGAAAACAGATTTTTTGCAGACCAAAGTTGTGGATGCTCTAAGCGCATGACTGCCAAACAAGGATGTGAGCCGACCTACTATGGCAAAGGTAAAACCAATAACAAACTGGCCCTTAGAAGTTAATTCAGAACTATTTTTTAATAGGTGATAAACTGCGAGGAACAAAGGGGACAAGTAAAAAATTATGTTTAATATAAAAATCAGCGCCAACAATAGCGCGATAACTCGACTGTTTTTTTTGATCAATGATTTTGTAGAGGCTTCACTTGGTATGGGCCAAATTAAAAAGTCAATGGCGAAAGAGCTATATATAAATATGATGAGCAGTGATTGTAACATTTACAAGATGGATTCTTTATAGCGATTTGCGGCAATTTCCCACGACTTATTGTCAAGTACGCTTTTATCGATAGTAGGCCTTATCTTTATCATTTTGAGCAAGTTTGTATGCATCATATTTACATCGTAAGGGGGAATAAGTGCGCCATTGGCGTTGCCAATCAACTCATGGGCACCACCTACATCAAATGTGATTATTGGTGTTTGGTGGTAGATAGACTCACAAAAAACCAGTGGTAAATTTTCTATGATGGAGGTGTGCAGCAAAAGTTGATACCTGCCAAATGGAATATTTTGCTTGAAGCCTTTAAGTGTTACAAAGTCGAAAGCAGCCAACTTATCGGCCAAATTCTTATCGATTATGTGCCCATAAATATCTACATGCAGGTTGCCCTTTGCCGCAATCAATGAAAATAACTTTAAAGCAATTTTGTATTTCCGCTTGTCTATATTACCCACCATAAGTATTTCAGGTCTATCTGGGTCACCTGCTTTGGTATTGCTTTCTCTTTGGTGATTAAAACCGTTGTAAACCAATTGTACCTTACTAGTAAATTTTTTTACATAATGGTATTTCTTTTCAGAAACTGCGAAAACGAGTTTGGCATTTTTGAATATGAAATGGTAAACGTTGGTGTAAAATATTGAATTGATTTTAGATTTTAAGTTTATTTTGGCTGCCTCAGGCCAATTGTCATGATACGTAAAATAGAAATCTAGCCTGAGTAAGGCTAAGAAAAAAGTGTTGTAAAAATCACCATAAAACACGAAGCGTTCGTTGCCGAAACGCCCTTTGCGAAAAGCCAATAATAATAAAAACGCCTGCACCCAATTGCTGTACTTTTTAAATATGATTTTCTGAAATGGATGTTCGCCAAGTTCTGTTCCAACTACATAAATGCTTTCGAACTCATATTGTACACGGGAGAAAATCTCACAGGTAGCTGTAGAACCTCCTGAAAAGTTAGTGCCGAAATGAGTAGTGACAATTACCAAAGATGTTTTTGTTTCACTCATCTTCATAACTGGCCGAGGCCACATGCGATTCGTTCAGTTCTACTTTTAGCTTTATATCGTTTGGAATCTCCGCCTTGATTTTTGAATGGATGTATTGGGCCAAGTATTCTGTAGTCGTTAAAATGCCTTTAAATTGAGGCAGTTCATCTAAATTTTTATAAGCCAACTCAGATAGCACATTGTTTAAAATCTTAGTGGCTTCTCCAATGTCTAGCACTACATTTTTCTCGTTCAGTATCTTACTTTTAAATATTGCCTCAACCACATACGTAGCACCATGCATGTGCTGTGCAGGCCCGAAAAAGGCATCGGGTAGGGAATGGGCAATCATAATGTGGTCTTTTACCTTAACTGTAAACATAATATTTTCATTTAGTACTTGATGACTACGGCGAGTTCATCGAAATTTTTTTGTCTTAATTTATTGAAAAAAACAGGACATTCTAAAAAAGGTATTTCTAAATTAAAAAGAGGTTCGGTATTGAGTTCTTTGAGTAAATCAAAAGCCAATACTTTTCTTTTTTTATAATCCCATGTTGCTCGTTTTTTTAGTGGAATCTGGCTTACCTGTGATGAGATGATTTGTTTTCTGCCATAATGAAAATCTTCACCTAAAGACAGGTTCACTTGTTTGTTGCCATACCAACTCAACTCTATTACCTTGCCCTCTACGCGGCAAAGATCAAGGCCTTTTTGTAACATATCTCCCTTACCTGAAGTATTGAATACCACATCGAAATTTCCTCTTTCTATAGAATCAATTACTTTAAACCCGTAGCTTTTAGCAATTTTACTTCTATTAGGATTTATTTCTAAAACACTAAGCCTTGGTCCAACGATTGAGTTTGCTAAGAGTGAGACCAATGCGCCAATACTACCAAAACCTATCACCAAAATCTCGTCACCGAGGCTTACTTCGGCATCCCAAATTGCATTGATCGCTGTTTCCATATTACTGCCCAAGGTAGCGGTTTTGGAGGGCACTCCTGCGGGCAAGGGAAATACATCATCGGCATTTACCTTTACAATATCTTGGTGCGGATGCATTACATGTACATGTTGGTGCAACAGTTTTTTTGGTCCTTCTATTACTTTGCCGATCAACGAATAGCCGTAGGTGAAATCCTCGTTAAAATGACCCTGCATATATGGAACGCGCATTTTTTCGGCAGTTCTCTCAGACAAGTCACTACTTATTATTGTTTTTTCTGTGCCTATGCTAACAAAGGAATATTCGCTTTCAATTACTACCTCTCTTTCCTCTTGTATAGGCTCGATGGTTCGTTCTGCTATGTCTGATCCGTTTTTTCTATGCCAAAGAACTTTTGCGTTATGCATGCTATTTTAAATTACCTATGAACATGATTTCTTCTCCAACTTTCACAAATTTAGTAGTCGTGAATTTTATAGAATTATCGATATCGGAAATGCCTTTAAAAGAAAACGCCTCTATACCCGCTCCAATAATTTTAGCCGATATATGTATTTGAATTTGATCAATAGCCCCAGATTTAAGGAAGGCTGACGTGGTTTTAGCCCCTCCTTCTATGTACACTGAATAAATGCCTTTTTTATAGAGCGTTTCAAGTATTTCCTGGCAGTTGTTGCTTGGCCTCTCAGTGTCTTTTCTTTTAATGACAATGGTGGAATCGTCAATGGCATTGTATTGCTTATCTTGTGCGTCTAGATTGCCTAATACGACTTTAATTGGGTTTTGTCCTTCTACTAGCCTCACATTTAACCTTGGGTTGTCTCTATAAAGCGTGCCTGCACCTATCAAAATAGCATCGCATAGGGCACGCATTTTATGGGCATGCACAAGGTTCTCTTCATTGCCGATCCATTTGCTGCTGCCACTTGTAGAGGCAATGCGGCCATCTAGCGTTTGCGCAAAATGGGATATGGCAAAGCATTTTTTTTCTTTTTTAGCAAAATAGGGAAGTACGGCATATGGGAGATAAAGCTGTAAAGTTTTGTATACCTCATTTGGTAAATTGTTGTTTTTTATATTGGCAAAAACTAGAGGCTTAATGGCATAGAACTCAGTTATTGAATTTTGCTCAAATGGCTTTTTAAATGAAATGATGAGATCGCAACTCTTGCGCAAATGATTGCAAAGTATCTCCGTATGATTGTCACTATGGTTGATAGCTATAAAATCGATATGTTCTTTACACTGCAAAACATATTGATGAATAGCTAAGATTAGCTTCCAAGTTTCTTTATCTTCCAATTGTACTTTGTTTAAAGTGAAGCTATTTTAAGAAATCTTCCACAAGATAGACTTAGATTGATAAAGTATCGAAGTCTTTTAGATCAAAATGTCTGATTTTTAATAAAAGCCACTAAATCTGCCATTTGTTCTACAGTGATGCTGTTTTCAAATCCCTCTGGCATGGCAGAAAGCTTAGATTTAACTTTTTGCTCAACATCACTTTTACTAATGATGGTTTTTTGGCCACCCATTTGGTTCAAAGTGATTTGTTGCGCATTTTCTTGCAATATGATACCCGTAAGCGATTTCCCATTTTTTAAGCTGATTTCCCACTGTTGGTACTGATCGGCAATAGAATTATTTGGATGGATGATTTCTGTAATGATAGAATGTACATTCCTGCTTTGAAGCGTAGCGAGGTTGGGACCAAAATCTACGCCTTGCACGCCTTCTGCTTGGTGGCAAGTGGCGCAAAGGGTTTGGAACAATGCCTTGCCTTTTAAGGCATCGCCTTGTAGCTCTGCGACTGGTAGGTAGTTTTGCAAAACGGCTTTGCGGTCTTCGTTAATGGCCAATAATTGGCGGGCGTAGTTACGTATATTTTCATCGTAGTAATTCATAAGGGCCACGGTACGTTTCCATCCCAGTTTACTCGGGGGGATTTTTCCCTTTTCTATGGCTTCTAAAAGCAGTATTATAAACGGCTTTTGGCTAGTGAGTAAGGCAATAGCCTCTTCTTGTACAATAGATGGAAAGTTTTGGAAATCATCTATGATTGACGTGCAAGTGCCACGGTCAGCCTTTTGGCGCAAAGCTTTTATAGCGGCTACTTGCATAAACTCGTTTTTGTCCTTTACCAAAGCCAAAAAAGTATCTTTGTATTGCTCAGGCACTACATAGCTCAGTAGCATAATGGCATTCATCCTGGCCAAAGAATCGGCCTTGGGGGTATTAAGTGTCTGCTTTGCTTGAGCGATCAACTGTTGGGTCGCTTCGTTTTTAGGGAAGCCTACAAGACTTAAAAGATTAATGGCTTCTTTACCAAGTTGGGGTCTGCTATTATCTTTAACTAAGCGCAATAAGGCATTTTTGTCATTTTCGTTCAATGTAAGAGTAGGAGATTTATATTGCCACAGTCGGTTTATGCCTGCAAGAGCTGGAGCTTGCCACCAAGCTGCAGTACTTTTAAAATGGATGATTTTCTCTAAGGCCCTTCTGTTGCCCGAATTAGCGATGGTAGCTGCCAAGGCAGCAAAGAAAGTTGCTTTGTTTTCAGCACTGTCATAAGCTAAGTTAGTAATGGCATTATCTAGTAATTGCTCCTCTTTGCCAGCATGTGCCGCAATAGCAGCAAAACTTACCCAAGGGTCTTCCAAATCATTGAATGCGACCTCTCTACTAACATCATTAAGCGCTTCGATATAACCCGACGAGCAAAGCAATTGGTAACGCACTTTGGCATCTGAATCGTTCTGAAGCGCTAACAATTGAGTGATAACCTCCTCTGATAAGTTTTGTCCCTTTCTTACTTGCAGTTCTGCTATTTTGATGGCGTTTTCCCTCACGCCTGCTACAAAATCAGCCAAAAGCTGCACCAAGAGTTTCTCTGGTATACCGTTTACTTCGTTTAAAAGCCACATGGCTGGTATTTTAGCCTCAGGATGTATGGCATTCTTCAAGAGTGTTTGCAAAGCTTTTTTGGGGAGTGCTGCCTTGTTCTGATAAAGTAAACGCTGGGCGGTTTGTCGCTGCCAACCATTAGGATGGTCTAATAATTTCACCCAATCTTTTGGCTCTTGTCGTGCCAAATTTAATTGATTGAGCCAGTCGTTTTTTGCTTTTTCGTTTTTAGGTGCAATGCGGTAAATGCGCCCCTTGTCTTTGCCATTGTATAAAGCACCCGATTGGTTTACCTCTTCAGACATCCACTCGGGGTGCTCAACGATTTGGCGGTAATAATCCAATACATACAAAGCGCCATCTGGCCCCACATAAAAGTTTACAGGCCTGAACCATGGGTCTTTAGAAGCTAAGAATTCTTTGTTTTCTAGTAATCGTTTTGCTGTAAAAGTTGCGCCATTGGGTTCAATCACATCGGCATGTACCAAGTTATGAACAGGTTCTGCAATGAAAGTAACTTTGTTGAACGGTTCGCCAAAGGTGTGCCCATTGTACCAAGTAACCCCGCAGCTAGAGGTGATCACGCCCACATCGGTAAGCAATTGGTGATTGGGATTTTCCGTAATGGGAAAGACCTTGGCCGCATCGCCATGATCAGGAATGTTTTGGGTAGCATCAGGCACCAAT
>Ga0207419_1001767_pt1 | contig 15441 bp, 12 predicted proteins | sample ElkSloMetagenome_4_FD_184723 | JGI IMG/M metagenome (GOLD analysis project Ga0207419, IMG submission 184723) | Hot spring microbial communities from Elkhorn Slough, Monterey Bay, USA - MD2A (version 2) | ecosystem: Environmental > Aquatic > Marine > Intertidal zone > Estuary: Microbial mat ...
CGAGACGCAGCCGACCAGATTATTCCTCTTAGCTAAGACCAGTTGGAGGTGTGAATTATAGAATCCAACTACTTTTCCCATATTTTTTATAATAATTCCTAAAAAATGGCTTATCTAAACAGCTCAAGGTGCTGACAAAATACTCTTCTTCATCAGGTTTTAACCTATATGATATCAATTCGTTGTCATTTGTATAAACCACTATTTCTTCCACTCTTTTTTCCATCAACATTTGCAGTTTTTCATTTTGACCCTGTTCTAGTATCACTAATACTTTAGAGCTTATTTTATTGATTGTATGTGTATTGTCCGCAACAAAATTTACAATCTTATCATCTTTAAATTTAAACACTATCTTACATTGCTCTTTAATCAGTAACTTATACATAGAAACTGAAATTTCAAGCTGTAATATACCCTCCCTACTGACGGTTGGGTTAATGATAAAACGTGAATTCAAATCTACTTCTGCGTAGGATAACAATGGTGTTACATTTACAGAATAACTATTATTCAACTTATCTGTACTTGCAAATATATACGGACTACAATTGTTTGCTGTTCGCATGCTCTCTTTTACATCCTCACAACTAAAAAGTAAAAGAGTAAGCAATAGATATATGAACCTTATTTCAATAATTTTTCTTTCCATCTTTAAGCCAATAACCTCCTGTATCACCATTCCCATTGTAGTTGCCAATATTTTTATTATTTCTATAAATATATCCCCCCCCCACTGGCGCAGGTCTCTGACCTGTGACATATACTTTTGGTGAAAATAATGTAAGGAGTCTCATGACTCCGTTTTTTATGCCTTTTCCGCTCATTAACCGAAGTCGGGAGACTTCTACGGGCTTGGCTGTAGTTTAATGGTTCGGCACAAGTCTCACTTCGTTAAGACTTGCGCCAGTGGGGTAATGCTCTTACTCATTACAACCGCATTACACTGCGCTAAATGCGGTCGATGGGGAGCGATTGGGGGGCATTATTTAATTAAATCCAGTAAAATTACTGAATTAATGAAATTCTGAACTGATATTATATCATTGATTATAATCGAAGTATTCACCTCTTCATAATCCGATATATTATTTAAAGTTGAATTTTTACCTATCAATGAGACTTTCAGAACTCTTGTTATTTTTCTAATAGCATTTGATTGAACTTCAGTTAAATTATTAGTTTCAATTAGTTTCTGAAAACCATAAATATTTTTCATATAGTCAAGTTCTTTAAGTATTGCATATATTTTTTGGCTTTTTATATATTTTTCTTGTAATTCAGATTTACCCATTTTTATACCTCCAGATGCATTTATTAAATGCTCTACCAATCTCTCATTACATTCCAATACAGTTATTAGATTAACTATAAGAAGACTATCAGATACTGATATATGATGCATTTTACTAATTATATAGTTCTTTTGAATCTTGAATGTAGCTGCCCTATTCATCAATATTGTTGGTGAAGATTCATACAAATGGTTTTCTTCGATTTTGCTATCTGTACATCTACTAATGAATATGATTACAATAAAGCCAAAAAATAATTTCATTTTATTCTTTTTTAATGTTGTACTTTATACTATCGTCTTTACTATTTGCAGGTCTACTACCCAATGGGGATATTCCCCCTCCAGGTTTCAACTTGGGTCCTATAAATGTTCTGTAATTACCCTCTTCGTCATAATCTCTGTAAGTACCAGAATCTCCAGGTACAACTTTATATTCTTGAACCCCAAATAACTCTCTCAAGAAACCTTGACGTGATTTGTTTTCTATGATATTACCATCGCCAGCATCAAAACCCATATCGGGGTTAAGATCTGCTCCGCCCCAAGTAGCTATCCATAGTAGTGCATTAAATGCATCATCATCGATATGCATCTCATTACCCTCATTATCACGAGGTATACCATCATTGTCTATTGTAAACAGCTTACGTACTTCCACACCCATTTTATGGTTTGATTCATCTATATAAAATGAACCATAGACGTCTAGACCTAAATGACGCTGCTCTTCGTCATGGCTCATTACGACCCTGTTATGTAACATCCTTGTATTCTTTTCCTCCAGATTTAATTTTGTGAGATCATCATAAAATGTACGTCCTCCTCTTGAAACTATTCTATGAAGATATTGATAGTCACCGGTGTTTTCCCATCCATCATACTTTGTATCATCATAATAATAAAAATATCGATTTAACATATCAATATCTTCACCAGTGGCAGGTAGTTTGTAACTATCTCTAGACCTAAATTCATCTAAATTTGTAACTTTAATCATAGATTTAGTTGCAGTAACACTCTGTATTACCCTTTTCTCTTCCAACCCATCAAGATCTATTGCTTGTATCGGAGTATTCCCTGCAAATTGGTAAGGAGTATACCACGGGTATGAGCTTGCCAGCGGATCAACGCTCAAGAACCTCGCTATACTAGGATTGTAGATACGGAAGCCATAATCCTGAACAATTTGGAAGTTCCCAAAATCCTTGTCGTTCTCTTTGCCGTTGAAGCCATAGTCAAACGACCGCGGACTTTTCTTTTTAGGGACGATTGGCCTGTAAAAGGCTATCAATCTATAATCTAAAATCCCAGACTTCTAAATCCTAAGACCGGTTTGAAAAAAATATAACAGTACAGTCTCATTTCATAGAAAGGACAAGACATTATGAATGTTTTGATGGGATGCCAAGACATGAAAAGCTTATGCATGGAAAAAGGTCGGTGTGACCCAGTCGGTGCGAGACGCAACCGACCAGTTTATTTTTGGCTAAGACCAGTTAGGATAGTAAAAATTTTCGTTTTGTATCAGCATTTTTTCCTCAACGAATTCTTCTAATAAGCCTTCAAGTTTATCCCTATCTTCAAGCATCGGGTATTTACTTCTTCTGTATTCCCAGAATTGAAGTAAAAACCAAGGGTCAAATCCATCATACCTACCATCATCGTTAAAATCATAATCAAAGTCAACATCGTAATCTTGATATGATACTAGACAGCCCGACCCATGGAATTTATATCTCACAGTTTTGCCCTTATATGCAAAAGTTCCTTTACGTGAGCCTTCTACATATTTCTCTAAAAGCAATTTCGCTTTTTCCACTTCCATTAAGTATTCATCAATAATGGAAATTAGTTGTATTTTTTCTTCTTTAGTCATCTATCTTGTCTGGTATGTTTTTTACACTATTTCCTGCTGCTTTAACACCCTTAGGGTTACGGTAAGTAGACATCCCTAATCTTTCCATTTCTAATATTCTATTTTTAAATTCACCCACAGTTATATACCTGACAGGTACTGTTTTGAGACCAAGTTTTTTAGCAGCGATTAATCTATGGTGTCCATTTAATAAATACGTCTCACCATCAATCTCAATGACCTCCAAGCGTGTTGTGAATCCTTTTTTACGAATTTGCCCCATTAACCATTTAACACGTTCTTTAGAATCTTCATCATCTTTGACTTCTGTCCTTAGAATATCACCTACGGCTAGGTCTTGTCGCTGTCCTGCCTTGTTCCAGTTAACGGTAACATTAACTTTCTGGATGACATTTCCTCTTCTATCCAAGAAATATTTTTGGCTTAGAAAATTTAAATCTAATTTCTCTGTCTCGGATAATTCATTTGGTCTTAATCGCTCCTTTTCTGATAGCTCTTTAAACTTATCTCTTTCAATCTGGGACATCCAAATCTCATGCCTCATACGACTTTGTTCTTCCATCCAAATGAACTGAGGATGATTAGTCATGTCATTAAAAGCATCGTTTGGAGTGAGCATAGCCCCGATAAATACCAATGCTCCAGAAACAGGTGCAGCGACTGTTCTCAACCAAGGTGTTTTCTTGACAAATTCCTCTGCAATTTTAGCTTCTATTAATACTTTGACCCCCTTGGGGGCATCAGCTTTATCTGTAGCTGGAAGTTCTTCCAATCCATCAAGATCAATGGCAAAAATCGGCTTGTTCCCTGCAAACTGGTAAGGAGTGTACCAAGGGTAACTAGAGGTGAGCGGGTCTACTGATAAGAACCTAGCTATACTAGGATTATATATCCTGAACCCGTAATCCTGTACGAGTTGGTCGTTGCCGAAATCCTTGTCGTTCTCTTTGCCATTGAAGCTGTAACGGTAGGTATGATAACCTCTTCCTTATTTACCCATTATCCTTACTATTGTCTTTCACTTGTATCTGCTTGGTATCTATAGATTGGTCTTCGTCTTCATCATAAACCTCATCGTACTCTTCAAAGGCGTGGTGTAGCTTCATGCGTTCTTCGGTCATATCGAAGGAGCGCAATAGGCTTGGTAGCAGTATAAGGTTGGTGATCATGGCAATGAGCAAGGTCGTAGAGGTAAGCGCCCCTAGTGCAACGGTACCGCCAAAATCTGAGGCCACAAAGATTACAAATCCAAAAAACAGTACTATGGAGGTGTATATCATACTGGTACCTGTTTCCATCAAACTAACAGAAATGGCCTTGCCTACATTATAATGGTGGGCTATGAGCTCTTGCCTATACTTGGCCAAAAAGTGTATGGAATCATCTACAGAGATACCAAAGGCGATACTAAATACCAAGGCGGTACTTGGCTTTAGGGGTACACCTAAATAGCCCATAAGCCCTGCCGTCATAAGCAAAGGCACCATGTTGGGTATCAAAGAGATAACAATGATCCTTACGTTTTTAAACAAGGTACCCATGATAATGGCAATGAGCACAAAAGCAATGATCATACTAGTGCGTAGGTTCGATATCAGATATTTGTTTCCTTTGATGAACAACAGTGTAGTGCCCGTAACATCTACTTTTAAATCTTCTGAGGCCCCGAAAATAGAGTCTATCTCAGGGCGTATTTTAGTGTTGACCAAAGAGTCCATTTCAATAGAACCTAAATCGGCCACCTTCATAGAGATTCTAAGTTTTTGACCAGTAGAATCTACAAAAGAGCGTATGAGTTGGTTTTCTTGTTCTTGGTTACTTAAGTAGCGCTGTATAAAGGCTTCGTCTCTTCTGGCTGGCAACCTGTAGTCTAAGGGATTGTTGTTAAAGTAAGCTTGGTTGGCTGCTTTAAGGAAGGTAACAAAAGATACCGGGTGGGTTACATGCTCTAGCGTTTCTAGGTATTGTTCTAGTTTTTCTATTTTTTGTAGCGTAGAGCGTTTTCTTATTCCCTTTTTCATGCCGGTATCTACCACAATTTCTAAGGGCATGATTCCTTTAAAGTTTTGCTCAAAAAAAGCCAAATCTAGCTTTACAGGGCTATTTTCTGGCAAATCATCTACCATATAGGTTATGGCGCGGAGTTGCAACATACCTACGATAGCAAAAACCACTGTAATGGCTGTTACTATGTAAACCGTAACCCTCCGATTGTTGATCAGGTAGTCAAAAAAGTTTAATATTTTTTGTATCGGAGCAAACTCGAGGTGTTCTATATGCCTTATCTGAGGCTCTTTTTTATAAGAAAAAACAGAAGGTATAAAGATGATGCTAATGATAAAAGTGCCCGCAATGTTAATCGTTGCCACGATACCGAACTCCTGCAATACCTCGATGCTCGTAAAAGTGAGTACCAAAAAACCGATTGCCGTAGTCGTATTTGTTATGAGGGTGACCACACCAATTTTTCTGATCATACGGCTGAGTGCCTTTAGCTTGTTGCCATGCAAGGCAAATTCTTGATGGTATTTATTGAGCAAGTAAATACAATTGGGAATACCGATAACCACCAAAATAGGCGGTAATAGCCCTGTGAGCATCGTAATCTTAAAGCCTAAGATACCCAAGGTGCCGACTGTCCAGATAACGACCATGCCGATTACGGCAAGGGAAAAAATAACTGGAGAAAAAGATCTAAAAAAAAGGAAAAGTATACAGGCCGTTACTACAAGAGAAATAATGAGGAACATATTCAATTCTTGCCGCACCTTAGTTTGGATCACACTGCGTACATAGGGCAAACCTGCATAATGGATTTCTATGCCCGTGGCCTCTGTAAACTCTTGCCCAAAGGCAATGATGTCATCCACCACATTTTGGCGCTTTGCTGAATTTAAGTATTGCTCATCCATAGATATGAGGATAAGCGTTGCACCTGTCTCTACGTTGACAAGTCTATCTTCGTAGAATTTTATCTTTTTTACAAAACCCAGCAAACTATCTAGTTCTTGCTGGGTTTGGGGGATTTCATCAAAAACTTTTGTGGGCTCAAACTTGCGCTCTTTTCGATTATTTGAGAGGTAAAAGGCTTTAGGTAAGGAAACCACCTCGTTAATGCCTTTTTCATTGGCGATCCTGTCGCCGAGCTTTACCAGTTCTTTAAAATTCTCTAATTTATAAATGGCACTGTCTTTCATGCCAATGGCAAACATATTGGCATCTTCACCAAAAATACTCTGAAACTCTCTAAAGTAGATCATCTCAGGATCGTCATCAGGAACAATTTTCATGAAATCATAGGAGAGCGTAGCCTTCCTGCCCATAAACCCCATAAAAGCGGTAAAAGCCACTAAGGAGATAATGAGGATCAACCTGTTTCTAAGAATAAAGTGTGCCAGCCAGGTCCACATAGAGAATTTTTATTTTTTCAGTTAATTGACAATCTGCTTGTTTATTGGGCCATTCATTTTAATTACAGAAGGGCGATTAAGAAAAGTTGATCATTTTAATTGCTGCTATCGCGGCTTCAACTCCTTTATTACCGTGCTTACCTCCAGCGCGGTCTTTTGCCTGCTGCATTGTGTTTGGTGTCAAAACTCCAAATATAGCGGGTTTGTTAAATTTCAATCCTACATCAGTCAACCCCGCAGCCACAGAATTACAAATAAAGTCAAAATGTTTGGTTTCTCCCATGATTACGCAACCTAAGCAAATTACAGCGTCTATTTCGGACCTAGAAGCCATGTATTGAGCACCCAAGGTAAGTTCAAAAGCTCCGGGCACTATTTTTTTTACTAAGTCTTCAGGACTAAGCCCGTGCTCTATTAAAGTAGACTCTACACCCGTAAACAAAGCGCTGGTAATTTCATGGTGATAATCAGAGATGATTACTGCTACTTTTTTCCCCTCAATGCTTTTTAAGCCGTGGAGGCTATGCTCGTCAAGATTTTTCTGAGATGATGCCATCTGTAATGTTTGTTGTAATTCTTTTTTTATTTACCCAGTTGAGTTTTTGGAGACGTCGTTACTGGCGGTACAAATGTAAAAAAGTTAAAGTACAGTAACTATTTAGGCGATGATTAATACTAGGTAAACACTAGTATTTATATAAGATGATAAGATTATAGTTTTGGGAACTTGATTTTTTATAATGCAAAGGCGCAAAAATACCGTTAGCATATTCAATAAGAACCGGCCTCAGTTGTGAGCAAAAAGTAGCTTTTGTCAAATGTATTGTATTGTACTTTTTTAAACTCAGGGTAGGCGATGGTGATACCATCTAATTGACTGATGCCGAATAGACCATCTTTGCTCACTAAGGCGGTACCATTACCCAAATCTCGAATACTATCGAACCTAGGGTAAATGCTCAAAAAATCCTGTTGCCTGTAAATCCCTTGTTTTCCTTCTTGCACTACTATGTAATTCCCAAACTCTGTTTCAGTAATTTCATCGTACTCGAATGGGATCCAAGGTTTTGCCATTTTATCGATCAAACCCCATTTACCTTCCTTTTTTACCACTGCTTTGCCATTTTTGAAACTGTTGATGGCTTTAAACATAGGTTGCATTTCTATGCGGTTTTGCTTGTTTAAAAAGCCCCATTTCCCACCTAATTTAAAGCCTGCCCATCCTTCTGAAAAGTAGTGCACATCATCATACTGGCAATAAATCCTAATCCTGGCCAAATAGTCTAAAAAGCCCCAAAGCCCCTGTACTTTTGCCCTAAAAAAGCCCTCAGCATGATTAGGATCATATTCTATATTTTCGAACTCATTGCCCTCTGGTATCAGCTGGTAGCGAACATCCATGTAAAATTTTTGACCCTTATTAAAAACATAGACCAAACTGTCTTTGGTAGGGGCAGAAAGACTATCGTATTTGGGAGGCAAAATCTCGGTGCCATAAGCATTGAGCAAGCCTGATCTACTATCTTTTTTCAACAAAGTGCAGCCTTGTGAAAAAAGGCTGGTCTCAGCATCTTGGGTTTTGTACAACTCTACACCACTGTAATTGACTGTGCCACGCTGTCCATTATCGTAAAAAAGAATATAATTGGTATTTACCAAATGTAAGCTATCTATGTAGGGAGAAATGACCCAATTTTCTTCTAAATCAATCACACCGTAGAAACCATCTTTTTTTACGGCTAAAACACCATTGGCTTGTTGGTCTTCCCCTAATTTATTGTAGCGAATAGGTCCAGGTAAAAACGTACCTACATTTTGCCAGCCTAGCGTTAAGGTTTCGAGTTGTTCGTTTAACAAGCCCCAGGTGCCGGTCTTGGCCTTCACTTTAAAATAGCCTTCTTTTTGCAATATGATTCGCGCATATTTTCCCACTGTTAAATTTTTGCCCTGCGTATTATACACATCTTGGCCGCCGCCAGCATGATAAACCAATAGTTTGTCATCTCCTGCTTTTTTAATGTTGCCAAACCTGATGGGCAGCACCATTTTGCCTTTGGCACTTACTAAGCCTTTTAAACCGAATTGCTGTACGATAAAAAAATTTTCGCTGAAAATCTGCACACTATCGTAGTCTGCCTCCGTAAGTACAATCTCTCCACTCTTATTAAATAAATAAGATTTCTCGCCAACAAAGCCCTGAAATACATTTTTAGATAGGTTCTTTACAGAATCGTAATAAACCGTGCTTGGGTTAGATTTGTCTGGATAAATCAGCTGCCAAGAATTAAATACTTGCCCTTTTGGCTCAATGCCTTCTATTTGTAGAGATTTGTACTTGAAGGGTTCAAGCAAATCACCATCTTTTGACATTAGGGTATAGTGATCATTTGCCTTAACAGTAAATCGTTCAGTAACTGAATTGCCTACGCTATCGAGCTGGTGTGGGTATATCTGCTCGAGAGAGGCATTGTAGATCCCCCACTTATTTTTGATGTCTTTTATTTTTAAAAGCCCAACAGCAACGGTATCAATGTTTTTGTAAACAAAAGGGAGTTTTTCAAAATCATTTTTTGTAATGATGCCCCAACGCACTTGTCCATCTACTTCTTTTTTGGCTAAGTAAAACCCTGAGCCTGCTTCATACTTTAAGTACAAATAATTAGGCTCAATCAAATAATTACCACCACCGTCTATGATTCCAAAGTTTTGCCTAGCCTCATCATCTACATTGTAAACTACGGTAACGCTTTTGCTAAAGGGTGAGATACCATCAAAGCGCATGCTTATTATTTGATTACCCTTTTGGTCCAACACCCCCCATTTGCCATTGAGCTTTGCCCCGATCAATTCTTCGCTAAACAATTGGCTGCTGTTTTCGCTCCAACCTACGCGCTCATAAATAGGCTCGATTACGTATTTGCCCTTTTTATTGATGATGCCTTCTCTATCGTTGAGCCTTACTTTGGCAAAACCTGCTTGGGTAAATTGAGTGGCTGAGCGATACAGTGGTTCTATTCTCACTTTTCCATTGCTAGGATGTTTATAGCCATAAAGGCCAGTCTCAGCATCTAAAAAAGGAATGGGATATTTGCTTTGCGCATAAGCGGAAAAGGCCAAAAAAAAGCTTATGATATAAAGACCTAAAAAAAATCTCAACATAAAAATCTACTACAAAATAATCAAATGCATACTTGTTAAAACGAACAGATTTGTACTCAGTTCAAATCCGAATCCTAACATTTTGGTTACCCTGCCGGTATTTTGGTCCGGGTTCAGTCTTTATAGAATGAAAATCAAGCTCCTGCGACAAAAATAAGAAAATACCTAAAGGCAACGAGTTGCTTACATGGCTTTAAATTGCTCTAATATATCTAAGATAGAAGCATAGGAGTTACTTTTTAATAGCTTTTCAGCTTCTTCTTTATCTATCCATTTAACTTGTTCTATGGCCTCTTCGACTTGGGGTACGGGGGCTTGTTCGCTTGTACTTTTCATTAGGTACCAGTGGGTACACTTTAATATTTGCTTACCTTTAAGCTCATAAGTATGCCAGGTCTCCCCTATTTTTTTTACAATCTTTGTCTTTAAACCACACTCTTCTTCTACTTCGCGTACAGCCGTTGTAGCAGGTTGTTCTCCCGCTTCCATTTTCCCTTTGGGTAAGTCCCACTTGAGCAAACGGAAGATCAACAATAGCTGATGGTCTTTTTGTACTATGCCACCAGCGGCCTCTATGATTTTAAAGAAAGATTTCACCTCTTGGCAAACTGCTTCGTAATCGCTTACCAAAAAGATAAAAGCGGTGCTGCCCTGCACATTTCCTGCCTTTACCAGTTTGTAATGCTCAATTACCTGCCCAGCTGTAGCCGCGCTAAATATACTGGCATGCGCTGTATTTTTTTTTTCAACTTCCGATTTGGGAGAAATCTCGAACAGATAATCGTTAACGTAAAATCTCATGACTCATTAAAATAGTAGGGTTTGCAAGGTACAACTACCCGTCCACTCAGACAAATACTAAAGCTTAAACCTTAAAAAACCTGCAGCAAAAGAAATCGTGCTACCTCCGCCAAAATTAGCCATGTAGGTAGTAATGTCCCTTGTTGCTATGCCTGTTTCGTAAAAGCCTTTCCTGCCTATGTAAGTGATGCCCAAAGGCACATTGATTTTTGATTGATTGTTGCCGCCAAAATTAACGCCTGCAGAAATCTTGAAAACACGGTTGGGTCTAAAATCGCCTCCTATGGCATAAAGTATACTCTCTAAATTACCGGGCACATTATTACGAGGCGCGATTACATCGAAACCAATGTGCCAAGTGCGGTGGTACTCGTAACTCGCACCAAAGCGTATGGTGGAGGGCAAGGCTTGACTGATACTATTGCTGCCTTCCCAAGACAAGGGAGATTTATCGCCTGCAAACTGAAAGGCACCTTGATCACTGGCCAAGATATTAAAATTATTAAAGCCTGAGCCAGCAAACTGCACCAATTTACCATCGTTTACTTTGTAGACATTGCCGTCCCACTTGATGTTGCCTACGTTGGTCATGGCCATGCCCACATACAAGTTCCTTCTTATTACCATGGTAATGCCCAAATCGAAACCCATACCCCTACCTACCGGCCTTGGGTAGGCCATCTGTTTAAATGCACTTGCATCATTGGGAGGCCGAAACGTAGGACTGGACACCACTTCGTCTTCCTCGCCAAAGCTCAGACCAAAGTCTTCTGAAAGTGATATGTTTGAGGCAGTAAGCGTGTTGTTCTGTGCTTCCATCTCTATCATGGTAATACCCATGATGTACCGTAAACCAGCGCCTACGAACAAGGAGAAATTGTAGGTGTCTATCAATTGTTTACCATAACTCAGGTTGATTTCTCTAAACCAAGTACTTGCTATGCGAGAGCCATTCATAATCTCGGAATAAAATTTAGCAGAATCTTGGTTGCTGAATAGACCCATGATCACTTGCTCCTCTTCTTCTTGTGTAAGGGGTTGCATGCCTTCATTTCCCTCGTACCTTGGGTTGGGAATCAAATCTCCGTTAGAGAGCAATAATTCTGGAAAATAATTGGCCGAAGCACCCATAAAGGCCAACTCCGCCGTATTTTCATTGATTCGGCTAAAAAGCTGTATACGATCGCGTATCGAAAAAGCAATACCTTGGTTGTGCGGTAGCTTTACACTTGCGCCCATTAACATTACATCTGTATTGAGAGAGAAAGAAGTATTGGCGATGCGCTCTGCTGCCGCTCTTTTTTCCTCTGCCGTAAATTGTATCTCACCAGAATTAAAAATGGTATTGATGGTCTCTTTTCTAGTGAGTGCTTCTGCAAAAAATGTAGTATTGACTTCTAAAAACCCAAGGGTAAGCTTAGGGTCTCTAAAGCTTTTATGAAAGCCGAGATTGGCAGGATTGATTCCAATAGACTGATAATCTGTTGCAAAGGTAGTAGCCACACCTCCTCTGCCTGTTGCCGTAAACGCCGTTGACTCGGTTTGTGCAAAAAGGTTTAGAGAAAAGTGTAAGGCAAAAATACCCGCCCAAAAAGTTGGTCTCAAAAAAAATATCATAGTATAAAATTTTACCGGGTAATTTCTGTAGCGCAGAAACTGATTCATTAACGGTAGTTTAAACCTTGCATTATCGAACCAACAAGTAAGTACAAAGAGTTATTTGCCGCATTTGGTACAATTCTACTCGAACAACACAAAGCCAAAGTGGTAAGACTGCCGCCACTGAGCGAAATAATTGTATAAAATAACGTTTTCATTTCTGTATAACTGCAGTGGTATGGCTAAGCATTTCGAGACACTATTTAAAAGTAAAGAAGAGAAGGAAATCATCCTTTCTGTAAAAAATCTCACGATTGAGTTCAGTAGCGATGAGGGAAGCGTATACGCCGTAAACAACGTGAGTTTTGATTTATACAAAGGTGAGACCTTGGGTATTGTAGGGGAATCTGGCTCAGGCAAATCAGTTACCTCTATGTCTTTACTTAGGCTCATACAAGAACCCCCCGGCAAAATCAAGCATGGCGAAATCATCTTTCACTCCAAAAAATTCGGTAAGATCGATTTACTTAACATCAGCAGAAAGCAGATCAGGAGTATTCGAGGAGATGAAATCGCTATGATTTTTCAAGAGCCCATGTCTTCGCTCAACCCTGTGTTCACCTGCGGCAACCAGGTTATGGAAACGTTGATGCTACATCAAAAGCTTAAAAGAAAAGCAGCCAAAGAAAATACCTTAGAGCTGTTTGAGCGTGTTAAAATCCCTAATCCTGTAGAGACATTTGCCAAATATCCACACCAGCTCTCAGGTGGGCAAATGCAAAGAGTTATGATTGCCATGGCTTTGGCTTGCAAGCCTTCAATCCTTATTGCAGATGAACCTACCACCGCCTTGGATGTTACCGTACAAGCAAGGATATTGGAAATACTGCAAGAACTTAGGCACGATAGAGAAACTGCCACTGTTTTTATTACCCACGATTTGGGCGTAGTGGCTGAAATTGCCGATAAAGTAATGGTGATGTACAAAGGCAATGTGGTAGAATCGGGCACTGTTCTGGATATTTTTGACAAGCCACAGCACCCTTATACAAAGGGCTTGCTCGCTTGCAGACCTAGACTAGACCTTAAATTGAATGTACTTCCCACGGTAGGAGATTTCATGCAAACAGATAAAGAAGGCTATATTACCAGCATTAGCAATGCAAAGTTTAAATCTGTTGGCGAGGCATTGCTCAACAATTACCAAGTTGAAAATGAACATCGTGCTGAGGTTGCCGAGAAAATGAAATCGGCTCCAATTTTAGAGATCAAAAACCTGAGCACAGAGTATATGCAAAGCAAAGGTATTTTCAAGAAAAAAGTGAACATTACTAGAGCGGTAAACGATGTATCTTTTGAGGTATATCCTGGCGAAACTTTAGGTTTGGTAGGTAGCTCAGGATGTGGTAAAACAACGCTTGGTAGGAGCATACTTAGATTGATCGAACCTTGCAATGGTGCAATTATTTTTGAAGGGCAGAATATTATGCAGTTTTCTCAAAGGCAATTGCGCAGCCTGAGGAAAGATATACAGATCATATTTCAAGACCCTTACGCTTCGCTTAACCCAAGAATAAGCATTGGCGAGGCCATTGTTGAGCCCATGCGCGTACACAAATTGTATGACAACGACAATGAGCGCAAAGAAAAGGCAATAGAATTATTGGAACTAGTAAACCTGAGCGCAACATTTTATCATAGATACCCACACGAATTTTCTGGCGGACAACGCCAAAGGGTCTGTATAGCACGTGCACTTGCCCTAAATCCTAAATTTATTATTTGCGATGAGTCGGTATCTGCCTTGGATGTTTCTGTGCAAGCCCAGGTTTTGAACTTATTGAACCGATTGAAAGCAAAATTTAACCTTACTTTTATCTTTATATCGCACGACCTGGCAGTAGTAAAATTTATTTCTGATAGGATTTTAGTAATGAATAAGGGCAAGATTGAGGAAATTGATTACTCTGAAGATATTTACAATAAGCCCAAGTCTATTTATACAAGAGAGCTCATAGCCTCTATCCCTAAAGGAAACATAGACGACATTCGCAAAGCAATGATGCGAAGAAAACTAAGGGATAAAAACAAAGGCAACAGACTTTCTGCTTAAGCAAAAAGTAAGTGTTTTTTGCTTTCTCTATTTCCACTTAATGCAAAAAACCATGTCTCATGAACCCGTATTTTCGGGAGATACCCTCAACCCCACTGCATGTATGTGTTCTAGGGTATCCCTTCTCATATATTGCTTTAGGGTAAATTGATAACGCCCAGTATCTGAAAAATGGAGACTTTGGAACAGCGGTATGGTATGGTCGTAATAGTCGCCTGCTGTACTGCCCAATGGTTTGCCCGTAGTAGGGTCTACTAAATTTGCCTCGTGCATGCTGCTACGCACTGTATCGCCATTGGCTTTTTCTAGGCTGTAAGTTACGTAGAGATTATAAAACTCATAATCCATAGAGTTACGCACATGGTAATCTATGCTGTAATCTACTGATGTATCAGCAATGGAAAACTCAAAAGTTGCAGGGGTATTGTAAGCCCAGTACCCCGATTCAAAATCTTTGTATTCATTCAGCACAGCATTGTCGGAGCAACTAAAAAGTATAATAGATATTAGTAAAAAAATGAATTTACCAACAGAAAAAAAATCACTTATCTTATTGATTATCATTGACTTATTTTAATAACAGCAAAAAATTTATACTGTAGATTTCTCTAAAACGCTACAAGGCTTAAACCTACTTTGCTAGAAGCGGCTTTCCAAACGGCACACCTAGTTCAAGCGTCTTCGCTTGAACGGAAACTAGCGGTCGCTAAGCGACTTTTCAAGCGACTTTTCAAGCGACTAATTACCTGATTGTCCAGTGTCTCCTTTATTTTTACGTCCACTTTTCCTTCTTCTTTTCTTCTTGCGTTTCTTTTTAGACTTAAAATTGGCCTCGCCTTTTGCTTTATTTTCTAGGTTCGTACTAAAATCTATAGAGTTCTCCTCTACCTTTTCCTCTACGTACAAATCAAAAGCCTTACCTTCTTTGTTTTTCTTAAGGATATCGTTGACAATACCTACCTCCAAAGGAAACCAATTGCTTTCGTTCTCATAGCAAAACCACATGATTTTTTTAAAAATGTCTACTTTTTGTAGATAGGCTTTCCCTTTTTGTAGTAGAACAGGAGCTTCTACCTTGGGGATGTCCACCAAAGCATCTAGGTAGGTTTCTAGCTCGTAGTTAAGACAACATTTAAGTCTACCACACTGCCCAGACAATTTTACAGGATTGAGTGAAAGATTTTGG
>Ga0207419_1001770_pt1 | contig 15429 bp, 10 predicted proteins | sample ElkSloMetagenome_4_FD_184723 | JGI IMG/M metagenome (GOLD analysis project Ga0207419, IMG submission 184723) | Hot spring microbial communities from Elkhorn Slough, Monterey Bay, USA - MD2A (version 2) | ecosystem: Environmental > Aquatic > Marine > Intertidal zone > Estuary: Microbial mat ...
TGGATGGCGTCGTTGGGCGAGGGGTCGGGTCGCTGGTGGTTCGGTTGTTGGAGCGGCCTCAGGGCCCAGCCGATGGCGGTGAAGACGATCGCGACGCCAACGACGAACGCGAGGAGGTCGATGCCAAGGAGTCGCGGGTCATGGGTTGCGGACGATATGCGCATGCGTGCGTGCCCAGCCGGAGTCGAGACGATGGTACACGAGCACTCTGGAAACGGAAGCGGTGGGGGCTCGTGCGTGGAGGAGGAAGAGCCAGGCGTCGCTGGAGTTGGTGATGAGGATGGGTGAGTCGGAGTCGGTGGGTTCGATGCGGAGCGCGGCGAGGTCGGGTCGCTGGTCGCGACGTCTGGCGTCGAGGACGGGCTTGGCGATAGAGAAGCCGAACGCGTCGTCAAGAGCCGCGAGGATCTCGGGCGGCGCCGTCGAGACGTTGATGCGTTGCTCCGGGGTCGACGAAGAGGGCCGGTTCGGTGGATCGGGGTGGAGGGCGACGGCGGCGATGGGCGGCGGGGCGTCCCGCTCGGAGGAAGAGTCGGCGGCGAGGGCGGCGAGCTGCGGGAGGCCGTAGGGGGAGATGGTCGGGTCCCCGGTACGGGGCGCGGACGCTCGGTGTGGCGGATGGCGTGCGTCGAGGACCGCGGCGACGGTGTCCCAGCCGGGAGCGAGCGAGTCGCCGGCTTCAAGCCGCTCAAGGGCGGCGACGAGTCGTTCGTCGAGCGCGACCCGTTCGGCGAAGAGCGGACTCGCGAGCATGTCGTGACGCGGGAGGGCGTGCTGGTCGACCGCGACGATAGTGAGAGACTGGGCTGATCCGCCGGGGAGTTCGACGGTGATGCCGAGGAGTCGATGGAGCGGTGCGGCGCGATCGGGCGGGAGAACGAGCGAGTCGGCGTCGCGTTGGAGCCAGCGTTCGACGATGGGATCGGCGGCGTCGAGGAGCGCGGAGGCGTTCGCCTGATCGTACGTGGCCTGGAGAAGGAGTCTGGAAGCGAGGACGACGCGAGCACGCCAGGCGAGGAGGGGGACGAGCGTGACGAGGACGGCGAGGACGAGGAGCAGGGCGACGGCGCGGCGGCGGTGGGGGCGGACGGCGTTCACGGGGCGGACTCGTCGACTTCGATTGGGAGGCGGTACACCCGGGAACGGATTAGATCGTGTCGGTCGCCGAAGCTGACGGTGACGACAAGGCGAGCGAGTTCGGGGTCGTGCTCGGCGTGGAGCGTCACGGGCGGTGAGAGCAGGGGCGGGCGCTCGTCGCCGTGGATCGCGTCGCTGTTGGATGGTGATTGCGGGTCGACAAGCCGGCGTCGGAGTGAGCGGCGATCATCGATCTCGTAGAGGTGATGGACGAGGCGTCCGTCGGGGGCGCGGAGCGTGATGCGGAGTGAGTGGGCCGCGCCGCGTTGGGTGAGCCGGACGCGTGGCCGGGGGTCGCCCGGTGGATCGAGGCGGCGGTCCCAGGCGAGCAGGTCGTCTCCGATGGCGCGGAGGACAGCGTCGGCGGCCGCGGCGCGGTTGGCGAGTTGGGCCGCTCGCGCGCCGGAGGCGGCAGCGCCGGACGCGAGCGAGAGCAGCCCGGCGGCGCAGGCGGCGAGGAGAACGAGCGCGAGGAGCGTCTCGAGGAGGGTCATGCCAAGTCGACGGCGGAGGCGGATCATGGCTCGCCTCTCGTGGGAGACCGGTCGCCGTTGGTGGTTTCGCTGTCGGGGGTCAGGAAGATCAGGGAGCGCCCTTGGTCGGTGTGGAGGAGGATCGTGACGAGGCGCTCGTCGGCGCCCACGGGGTGGCGCCGCTCGACGTCGAGAGGTCGGAGACGCGTGCGGAGCGGTGGGGCCAGTTCATGCCGGTCGTCGGGTTGGACGGGTTGGACGGGGTGGAGCATGAGTTCGACGGGCAGTCCGCCGGTGAGCGATCGGATGTGGTCGGGTGTGAGTTCGCGGCGGACGGCGGCTTCGAGGAGAGGTGGCGTCGGCTGAAGGGGAGCGTTCGCGGATGAGGTTGTGTGCAGGTCGCGGGACATGGCGGCGACGAGCGGCACGGTCGCGGCGGCCAGGAGCGAGAGCAAGACGAGCGCAGCGAGGGTCTCGATGAGCGTGAGACCGCGTGTGCGATGTGACGGCCCGGTCACGTTCATGGTCGCCCGCCCGGCCGGGTTTGGGGTCGAGGAAAGATGGTGGTTTCGCCTGAAAGCCCGTTGAGCAGGAGCGTGAGCGATTCGGTTGGTGAGGAGAAGACGAGCGTGTGATCGCGGGTGGCGGCGGTGGAGTCGTATCGGATGAACCGGATCGGTTGCGAGCGGGCGCCGTCGAGGATGAAGGCTTGGACATCGACACCGCGGCGTCGAGCCAACGCGAGAGAGCCGTGGCGGGCTTCGGCGCTGGTCGCGGCGGCGACGGGGGCATGAGGATGAGGATCGACGAGGAGGGTGGCGGAGCCGTGCTGGAGGGCGAGACGCCTGGCTTTCGCGTCGGTGGCGGCGAAAGCGGCGGCGGCGGCGCGGAGTGATGCGCTTTGATCGGCGCGTGCGAGTGAGACGAGGCCGATCGAGGCGAGGGCGGCGAGGAGGACGAGGACCGCGAGCAACTCAAGAAGCGTGAAGGCGTGCCGGGCCGGTGCGCGTGGCTGCCCGGCGCGAAATGTGGGGACCGGGAGGTTCACGATGCGGAGGCGTGGAGGTTGACGGACGAGATGTCGGCGTTCTCGCCGTCGCCGCCTTCGACGCCGTCGGCGCCGTAGGTGAGGACTTCGAAGGGGTGTCCGTCGGGTCCTGGGACGATGAGGATGTATGGAACGCCCCAGGGATCGGTGGCGGCGCCGTCGGGGATGAAGTAGGGATCGGTGGGTTCGGCGTCGCCGGAACGGAGTCGGTTCAGTGAATCGGGCCATTGGCCATGGGTGATGCGGTAGGCCTCGACGCGTTCGGCGACGTTCGCGACGCCGGTTTTGGCGAGCTCTGACTTTCCTCGGGAGAAGGCGCCGGAGAATCCGACCGCGAGCGTTCCGGCGAGGAGGCCGAGGATGACGACGACCGCGAGGACCTCGATAAGGGTCATGGCGTGTCGCCTGCGGCGACGTGGTGCGGTGCGTCGCGACTGATGATTCGAGGATTGTGGATGTTTCATGATTAGAGGATGTCCTGAAGTTGTGTGAGGGGCAAGACGGCGGCGAGAACGACGAGGCCGATGACGGCTGCGAGCGAGAGGATGACGGCCGGTTCGAGAAGGGTGGTGAGCCGGTCGAGTCGCCGCTGGGCGTCGCGTCGGAGTCGGGCGGCGGTGCGGAGGAGGACGTCGTCGAGGTTGCCGACGCGTTCGCCGGCGTCGACCATGCTCGCGAATTCGTGGTCGAACCAGGGTTCTCTTCGGAAGGCCGAGGCGAGCGAGTCGCCTGTGGAAACCGCGGCGGCGACGCGTCGCGCGGCGCGGGCGAGTTCGCGTGTGGCGGGCTTGCGGAAGGTCGGTTCGAGCGCGTGGAGCGAATCGACCGCGGTGACGCCGGAGCGGAGGAGCTCGGCGAAACGTTCGCAGAAGTCCGCGGTGGCCGCGGTGCGGGCGACGCGTGGCGTGCGAAGGAAGCGTCGCGGGGTGGGTGGGCGGTCGGATTGAGAATCGTCGAGACGTCGGCGAGTGAGCAGGAGGGCGAGCGCGGCGAGGGGGAGCGCGGCCGGCAGAAAGAAGGGCAGCGCTGCGGCGGCGGCTTGCCCGGCGTTCATGACGGTGAGTGTGAGCGGGTGCGGGCGCACGCCGGCGTCTTGAAGCGTGGCGACCAGCGTGGGGAGGGTGCGTGTGCTGAGGAAGAGGACGACGGCGACGCCGACGAAGAAGACGATGGCCGGATAGGCGAGCGCGGCGGCGAGCTTCGAGGAAAGGCGTCCGGCGCGTTCGAGCCGATCCGCGAGGGCGCGGAGGGCGGACGGGAGATCGCCGGCGCGTTCGGCGGCGTGGATTTGCGCGGCTTCGGCGGGGTCGAACCAAGCGGGCTCGCGTCGGGCGGCGTCGGAGAGCGCGTCGCCGCTTTCGACCGCGCGGAGACAGCGAGCGGCGAGACGGCGAGCGGCGCTGGAGCGGCCTTTGGCTTCGGCGGCGGAGCGGAGCGCCTCGGCGAGGGTGATGCCGGCTTGGAGCATGGTGGCGAGCGCGTCGAGGAAGTCGGCTTTATCGCGGGCGCGTCGTCGCCGGAGGTAGTCCTGAAGGAGGGGATGTGCTGCGAGGGGCCCGACGGCGGCGGCGGAGCGGAGCTGGCGTATGCGTCTGACGCGGAGTCCGGCGGCGCGGAGCCGAGCGCGGGCGTCGGCTGGGGAGAGGGCGTCAATCTCGCCTTGGGCGGGTGGTCCATCGGGGAGGCGGACGGCGTGGTAGCGGAAGCGGATCACAGCTCGACGTCTCCGGCGTCGGCGTCGAGGGTGGTGACGCGGGCGACTTCGGAGCGTGTGGTGAGTCCCCGTTCGAGAAGTCGTTGGCCTTCAAGACGGAGGGTGCGCATCCCGCGCTCGGCCGCGGCGTGGTTGAGTCGCAAGGCGGGGGCGGCGTCGGCGACGAGTGAGCGGAGGTGTTCGTCGGCGACGAGAAGTTCGTAGATGCCGATCCGTCCGCGGAAGCCGGTGTGGAGGCAGTCGGGGCAGCCTTTGGCGCTGCAATCTTGGTGGGCGAGTCGGACGAGCCGTTGGGCGAGAACGGCGTTGAGTGAAGACGCGACGAGGTAGCGTTCGACGCCGAGGTCGGCGAGTCGAGTGGCGGCGCCGGCGGCGTCGTTGGTGTGGAGGGTGGAGAAGACGAGGTGCCCGGTGAGCGAGGCTTGGATCGCGAGACGAGCGGTTTCGGCGTCGCGGATTTCGCCGAGCATGATGACGTCGGGGTCTTGGCGGAGCACATGTCGAAGTCCCGTCGCGAAGGTGACGCCCTTGCGGTTGTTGACCTGCGATTGGCTGATCTCGACGCCGGGGCTGTCGAGTGCGAACTCGATGGGGTCTTCGATGGTCATGATGTTGAGCGACGCGCCGGCGTCGGGCGAGGCGTCGCGGCGTCGTTCAGCGATCCATCGGAGCGTGGTGTAGAGGGTGGTGGACTTTCCAGAGCCGGTGGGTCCGGTGACGAGGATGAGTCCGTTGCTGCGGAGGCATTCGAGTTTGAAAGCGCGTTCGACGTCCTCGGGCATGCCAAGCGACGAAAAGCTTTGGAGGTGTTGGGAGCGGCTTTGGTCGAGTATGCGGACGACGACGCGCTCGCCGGATGAGGTGGGCAGCGAGGAAATGCGCAGGTCGATGGAGCGTTTGGCGGAGCCCGCGCCGATCGCGACGGTGGCGCGTCCGTCTTGAGGGAGTCGTCTCTCGGCGATGTCCATCCCGCCGAGGACTTTGATGCGGCTGACGATCGGGAGGAGGAAGCGCGGCGGGAGCGTTCGGACGGTCGTGAGATTGCCGTCGAGTCTGTAGCGGACAAGGAGGCGATCGCCCATGGGCTGGACGTGGAGGTCGGAAGCGCCGCGTCCGATGGCGTCGAAGAGCAGGGTGTCGACGAGCCGGACGATGGGCGCCTTGCCGGAGGTGGTGAGGAGGTCGGCCTCGGCGTCGGCGAGGGCGCGGTCGACGTCGGCGACGTCGCCCTCGTCCGATCCGAGGAGAGCGAGGCTCTGCCTCGTATCGGCGGCTGATGCAGCATCGCCGCTGGCTGGCGAAGCGTGGGCGACGCGTTCGGCGTGCTGGGTGTAAGCGAGTTCGATGCGGCGAACGAGCAGCTCGGCATCCGCCCGTCGGATCGGGAGGTCGGCGCCGAGTTTGGCGAGCGTGTTGAGTATGGCGGCGGCGGGAGTCGCGCCGGAGGTGAAGAGTGCGGCGCCGCCTGTCGGCGAGGATCGGTCGGCGGAAGTACTCGGTGAGCCCCCGACGGCGAGGAGATGATGTCGTCGAGCGAACTCGCGAGGGATGGCGTCGAGAAAGCTTTGAAGGGGCTCACCATCAGGCATGAGCAAGGGTAGGGGCCGCGCGAAAGAATCCTGGCGTAGTGGGGATGAACGGCGGCCGGCGGTGTGATCGAGGAGGGTCACGGTGCTCACCAGAGGAAGACGGGCCGCACGTCGGGGAGGTCTGGGGTGAGGCCGAGTGTTTGGAGGAGCGGCTCGGCGGACCGCCGGAGTGCGTCGAAGTTGTCGCTGCGGACGATGACGGGGCGGACGAAGACGTAGAAGCGAGAGGAGCTGTCGGAGCGTGATCGGTTTTTGAACGCTTCGCCGATGATGGGGATGGAACCGATGAGGGGAACGCGGCTCGCGGATTCGCCGTCATCGGCGATTTCGATGCCGCCGACGGCGACGGTGAAGGTGTCCGGGAGGAGGGTGACGGAGGCGACGGAACTCTCTTGTCGCGGCGGCGGCAGGGCGGGGTCGGCGGATTCGCCGACGAAGGCGCTGAGGGAGACGTCGTAGCCGAGTCGGACGTAGCCGCCGGAGGAGATCTCCGGCGTGAGGGCGATCTGGAGACCGGCGTTGGACGAGCCGCCGAAGGATGTGGTGGCGACGGTGTCGGAGGCGTTGGTCTGGATGAAGGGCTCTTGCCTCGCGGAGGAGAGAACCGCTTCTTCGCCGTTGGTGACGATGAGTCGCGTGCGGTTGAGAGATCGTCCTTGCGAGACGGTTTCGAGCGCGCGGACGAGGACGCTGAATTCGCCGGGGTTGAGAACGACGCCGGTGAAGCCGTTGCCGCCGGCGCCGACGTCGCCTTGATCGATCCCGTCGGCGGGGTCGAAGTCGGAGAGTCCGAAGAGGCTGGCCAGGGTGACGAGGGTGTCGCCGACGGAGGTGGTTCTCGCGAGTTCGACGCCGAGGTCGAACGTGTCGCCTTCGCTGAGGCTGACGACGAGGACGTCGAGGGTGACCTGTCGCTCGCGGACGTCGAGCTCTTCGGCAAGCGCGACGGCGGCGCGGACGAGCGGAGGGGGACCGACGAAGACGATGCGTTGCGTGGCGGGATCGGCGAGGAGCCGAAGCGGGGAGCGATTAGGTGAAGAGGCGGAAGGGGCGTCTTCGACCGCGGTTGCCGGCGCCTCGGCGAGAGCTTCGGGGGAGAGGCCGCGCGGCGCGTCGGCAACGGCTTCGAGGACGAGCTGCGCGAGTTCGTCGGTGTCGCGGTGCTCCACTTGATAGGTGCGGCGGAGTGAAGTGGCTGCGGAGGCGAGGTCTCGGCTCCGGCGGATGAGTTCTTCGACGCGTTGGTGCTGCCGGGGCTCGCCGACGAAGGCGAGCGTGCCCGTGGCCGGGTCGGCGGTGACGGCTCGGGCGCCGGCGGTTTGTTCGTCGGCGATGAGATGCCGCACGCTGGCGGCGAGCGTCTCGACGTCGAGATCGGGCACGACGTAGAGGCGTCGCTGGCGGAGTGGTGCCGCGTCGACGATGGGCAGGAGTTCGCGGTCGATCTGCGCGAGGAGTTCGGCGGGTCCGACGAGGAGAAGGGCGGCGCCGTCAGGGCTACTGAGGAGTTCGACGGCGTCGGAACCGGGGCGATCGAAGGCGCTTTCGATGAGTTCGGCGAGCGCGGGGCGGAGTTCGTCGGGATCGACGTTGTCGGGTTGATAGCGAAGGACGACGTGAGCGGGCGCGGCGTCGTCAAGGCTGGGCATGAGTTCGGCGGCGGCGCGGACGAGCTCGGTGGGGCCCTCGACGACGAGGGCGGCCCCGCGTGGCGTGTCCACGGGCGAGAGCTGGACGCCGCGGCCGACGGCGGCGGTGACGCGCGAGGCGAGGCGTTCGGGGTCGGAAGCGTCGACGTCGTAAAGCCAGCGCACGAAGCTCGGCGGGAAAGCAGTGGGAAGATCACGCGTCGGAGCGACGGTGGCTCTGGCGCGATCCGCGGTGGAGACGACGACGCCCGAACCGTCGGGCAGCGCGACGGTGACGAGGCCGGCCGTTTCGAGCGAGCGGTTCATGATGCGCCAGACGTCATCGGGCGACAGGCTATCGGCGTGTCGCACGAGGCGCGCTGGGACGCGGGCGACTTCGCGAGGGTCGTATTCGATGCGCAGGCCGGAGAGCTCGGCGGCGAGATCGACGAGCCGACCGGCGGGGAGTTCGGAGCCGGCGAGGGCGACATCGCGCCGAGCAGGGGCGCCACTCTGCGCGAAGAGAGACGTCGCACTCGTGAGCGCCGCAGCCACCGCGATGACTCGGACACAGCCAAGAGAAGGGCCACTATGTCTGAACATGCGCAATGCCATGGTCGATCTCGAACCGAGGTTCTTGACGAAGTGCGTCGTGTCGCCGGATTAACACGAACGGAACGGTACTCTCCCCACGGCGGCGGAGGACGGGGTCTCGCAAATCGACATCGTCGACGAGCGGTTTGACCCGCACAATGCATCGCGTTGGGTCGGTCAAGAGCCCCACAGCCTTATCAGGAGTCCGCAAGCTCGACGAGGAACGCCGATCGATGTCCGGTACGCGCCGACCGCAGCCGCGACTCAGCGACCGGGTGCAGGCCGTCGCGCATAACCTCGTCGATGACGCAACGATCGCAGTATCAAAGGCCATCGAGCCCGACCGGCACGGAGGCTATCAGCACTTGATTGAGCGGTACTTGTGCTTGCACACCGAGCGTGAGTAAGCGTAAGCCAAGTGACCGGGTTGGCGCGGTGGACGGCTCTAAAGCGGGTCACTATCGCCACTCGATCACCCGATGTGCAAACGAGCTCTAACCAAATACATGCCGATCGCTGCGAGATCAACCGCCGGATCCATCGAGTTCGCTTCGCCACGCGTCCGCGACGGCGCCAGCGTTCGCCGCGTGAGCGGCGAGCGCGGCCGCGACGGCCGGTTGCGAGCGTGCCGCGTCGACGATCGCCGTGGCGTCCGGAGCCGCGTCGTCGCCTGACCGCTGCTTCTGCTGCACATGGAGGTAGGCGTCGCGGACCCGGAGGCGCGCCGCTTCGTCGAGATCGGCGAGCGCAAAGGCGGCCGGCAGTACGTCGTCGTCCACCGCGGTCAGACGCCTCAGCCGAGAGGCTTTCTCGGCGGCGATCCCATCCACGGTCGCGGCGAACGCGGACTCGCGAGCGGCGGAAGCCGCGGCTCTTGCCGACCGCAAGTCACCTCGCGCGTCTGTCAACTGTTGGATCGTCGCGGCCGAAGCGCCGCCGCTGCGCACGCGATCGGAGAGTCGCTCGACCTCACGCTCAGCCTCGCGCTGACGATTCGCCGCATCCATCAAGATGTCGGACCCGTCGTACTGCGCGGCGGCGGTGACGATCGCCGCCGTCTCCGCCGCTGTGCATCCCGCGTAAGCGAGCGACTCGTCGTCGATCGCCAGCGCCGCAAGCAAGCGTCGCGCATCGGCTCCCGTGGCGGTCGTGCCGTCGCCGCCTCCGTCCGCCCCGGCCGTCGACGTACCCGGCGCCAGCGACACCGCAAGAACTGCGATCATCGCCAGCACCGTGAGGCTGACCAGCCACGCGCGTCCGGATCGTGAATTGAATGTTGTCACGTTCATCGCTCGGAAACTCCTGCAAAAAGAGGCGTTAACGTCGAAAGCTCTCCGCTCGCAATGCTCGCATCTCGCACATGTTGAGCGAACCTGACCGTCTCGAACGTACCTGCGGAACCGGCGTTCGGCCACAAAAAATGTGTCACGACCGGAAACTTTTTGCTTGGCGCACACATCAACGCGGGTTCTAGTGTCCGCGTGAGCGACGCTCGCGACGTCGGCGTATCCGCGATCCGCGCATCCGCCTCTCTTTCTCACCGCATGTGCCAATTCTCCGGGAGATGAAACAGATGCAGCCCTGTTTGTTCGTTCGTCGCATGAAGCTCGGCGTCGCCGTATCACTCGCGTTGGCCTGCGGTTGTGCAGCCTCGTACGGCGCGATCCTCAACACGCACGATGCGTCGCTGACCGACTACCGAGCCGGCGGTTCGCCCGTGCAGAACGTCCAACCGCTCGCCTTGCAGAGCGCGCTCAACATGGACGGAACCGGACGCACAGGGGCCGCGTGGGGATGGAGCTTCGCCGGCAACGCGGGGCCCGAACCGCTCCGCGGCGCGGCGCAACTCAACGCCGTCCGGCTCGACACCGGCACGGTCAGCGAACACCAGGTCCACCTCTCGCTCCCCGCCTACGTCCCCTGGGTCGTCGGCATCAGCTACAACCTCCGCGACGGCGACGCCGCGCAAGGTCACCAAGGCAACAACTGGTTCCAGCTCGCTCAGCCGGAGATCGTTTTCTACGACGATCCCACCGACGCCGCCGAGGACATGCTCTACCTCGTCTACGCCGCGGACCGCTACGCCGCCTTCAAGCGCACCGGCGCCGCCGACACCACCTTCCGAGGGGTCAACGGCGCCAACGCCATCATCCAACACGATGTCGATCCGGACGGCGCCGGCACGCCCGACCGCTACACCGTCCACCTCCAAGACGGACGCGACATCTTCTTCTTCGGCCACGACGCCGACTCCGGCGTCGCCGCGGGACAACTCTGGAAAGTCGCCGACGCCGCCGGAAACGCGGCCTACGCCGGCCACGAGACCAGCATGGCCTCCGCCGTCACCGCCGGCTTCGACGGCAGCGGACGCCTCACCACCGCCTACGACTCCTCCGGACGACGCTACTCCTTCACCTACACCTCGGGGCTCCTCACCAACGTCGTCGCCGAAGAAGATTCCGGCGGCGGCTCATGGTTCATGGTCGGTGAGGTCGACTACGCCTACTACGGCGCCGGCGAAGCCGGCGGCTCGCAAGACGACCTCGAGCTCGTCACCGTCACCACCCCGCTCTCCGACTCCGCCCAGACCATCGAGATCAAGACCCACTACCGCTACTGGAAAGGCGCGTACAACGCCTCCACCAACCCGGGCCACGACCACGCCATCAAGTACATCGTCCGGCCCGAGGGCTACCGCCAAGCCGATTGGGCGGACGCCTCGTTCAACGACACGCCGCTAAGCATGTCAGAAACCGCGCTCCAGCAGTACGCCGACGCCTACTTCGAGTATCAAGCCTCCGGCTCTGCCGTCACCCAGCAGAAACGCGTCGCCGAGGCGTGGTTCAACGGCGAGTGCGGCTGCGCAGGCGGTTCCAACGGCACACACCTCTTCACCTACGCCGAGAACACCTCCGGTACATGGACCGCCGCCTACGACGACGACTGGAAGTACCGCGCCACCGTCGAGCGTCCCGACGGCTCGTTCTCGCTCCAGTTCATCGACGAACAAGGTCAGAAGCTCTCCTCCGCCGTCGCCGACAGCGATCCCACTCTCGTCGGCGCCGACGTTTGGCCACGCTTTGTAGACCGCAACTCGAACGGTCACGTCATAACGGTCGCCGCCGTCGGGCAGTCCGAATACGCCTCCGGCGAGATCAATCTCGCTTCAACCGGCACCGGCGACGGACGGCGTTACACCCGATTCAGCGGCGCCTTGGCCGGCTTCATCTTCCGAACTTGGCTTGTCGACGACGTCGTCGACTTCGGTGGCCCGTTGCCCAACCCAAGCATCTTCAACCCGCTCACGCTGCACGAATACACCTCTCTCACCGACACCGTCGGAGCGCTCACGCTCACCCGCGCATTCGTCGACGATGTCGTCCGTTTCGATTCGCCGGTGAACGACACGCTCTCGCCGGTCGAAAGCAGCGACGCCGTGAGCGTCGGCTTCGCCGCCCTTTCGAGCACAAACATTGTCACCACCAGCGGCGGCATCGTCCCCGAAACCGCCACATACTCCACCGAAGCCGCCCTCACCGACGAAAACGGCGACGGGTCGACCACCCTCCAATCCGAAAGCCACCTCCGATCCGACGGCACCGTCCGATTCACCGAAGCCCAAAACGACGTCGTAGCCTATTCTGGCTTTACCTCGGACGGGCAGGTAAGCGTGAGCATCAGCGACGCGAACACCGGCGCAAGCTACACCGGCGACTTCGACGTCTCGACCGGCCTGCCGACGTCGAACGTTTCCGCTGAACACCGCGCCACCTGGTACACCTACGACGACCAAGGACGCGTCACCGAAATCGAACGCACCGTCGGCGGACCTTCCTCCAGAACCACTCTCGCCATCTCCCGAACCCACTACACCAAACTCGCCGACGGACGACTCGTCACCATCTCGTCGCCCTTCGTCGTCGCCGGCAGCCCCGACATCATCCACGGCCCCGCTTCCTACACCGTCACCAACCAGGCCGGCGGCGTCGAGTTCTCCGGCCAACTCGTCTTCTCCGGCGGCTCGACCACCGCCGCCCTCTCCACCTGGATCGATTCCACCGATTCCGACCCCATCGCCGCCGTCAGCGTCGGAGCTCTCACCGCCGTCTCCACCACCCAATACAACGAAACCGGCGGCAAGCGACTCTCCTCCCGCCTCTACTTCGACCTCCCCGCCTCCCTGCCCGGTACCGACGGAACCCACTACGACCAAACCACCTTCGCCTACGACGACATGGGCCGCGTCGTCAGATCCGTCTCGCCCGCCGGCACCATCAACCGCACCGTCTTCGACGCCATCGGACGACCCGTCGCCACCTGGATCGGCACCTCCGACACCGGTTGGAACGACGTCTCCGGCGGCGGCGACATGACCAAAGCGACCGAAACCGAATACGACAACAACTCCGTCGGACCAGGCAACGTCACCAAACGCATCCAGCACGTCGACGCCTCCACCACCCGCGAAACGCTCTACTACTACGACGAACGCGACCGACTCCGCCTCGTCAAGCCCGACGACGCTCCACAAACGGCATACTCGCTCGACTTCCGCAACCGGCGCATCGCCACCGCCACCTTCAAAGCCTCCCAATCTTTCTCCCCGATCTCCGACGCCTGGGCCAGCTCCCGTTTCACCACCTCCGCCTCCACAGGCCGCATCGGATTGTCCAAGCAGTACCACGACCAGGCCGGCCGCGTCTACGCCACCGAGTCCTACGACGTCGACAGCTCCGACGGCTCCGCGACCCTCTTCGTCCGCACCGACAACTGGTGGGACAACAAGGGACGCCTCGTGAAAACCCACGGCTCCACCATCACCAAACACGCTTACGACGACCAAGGCCGCAAAACCGCCACCTACGTCATCGCCAAGACCGACGACGCCGCTTACGCCGACGCCGACGACGTCACCGGCGATCACGTCCTCGCCCAAACCCAATACGCCTACGACGCCACCTCCGGTCTCCGGACCCTCACCACCACCTTCGACCGACACCACGACGACGGCACCTCCACCGGCGCCCTCACCACATCCAACGCCAGGCGCTCGTACTCCGCCGTCTTCTACGACAACCGCTGGCGCGCCACCGACTCCGCCGACTACGGCACCAACGGCGGCTCGGCGCTCGCCTACCCCGGCACTTCCTCGCCGCCCGCCAGATCCGACACCGTCCTTGTCTCCTCAACCACCTACGGCGACGACGGACGCGTCCTCGAAACCACCGACCCCCGCGGCGTCGTCACACGCACCCTCTACGACGACGCCGGCCGCGCCGTCGCCACCATCGCCAACTACACCGCAGGCTCCCTCACCAACCCCAACCGCACCAACGACCTCTACACACGCACCGTCTACACCGACGGCCTCCGCACCCAGCTCTGGGTCGACCTCGACGGCGACGACGTCCAAGACGCCGACGACCAGGTCACCACCTACGTCTACGGCATCACCAAGGGAACCGGCGCCGCCGACTCCCGCTTCGCCTCCAACGACGTCCTCGCCCGCGTCGAATACCCCGACTCCACCGGCGCCTCCAACAGCGACCGCTTCGCCTACCTCATCGATTCCCGGCAGCACCGGCTCACCGATCGCGCCGGCAACGTCCTCGACATGGCCTACGACGACGCCGGACGTCTCCTCCACAAACGCGCCACGACCGTCGTCTCCGGCTACGACGACCGCGTCCTCCGCATCTCCCACGCCTACGACGACCAGGGACGCCTCGAGACCGTCACCCAGTACGACAACGCCGCCGTCGGATCAGGCTCCGTCATCGACCAGGTCAAGTACGCCTACGACAACGCAGGCCGGCTCGACTTCATCGACCAGGACCTCAACTCCGCCGTCGACGCCGCCGGCTCCGTCGACCACTTCCGCACCGACTTCACCCGCATCACCGCCACACCCGCCGGCGGATGGACGCACAACCGCCTCACACGGATCGACCTCGCCTCGCACGACGGGACCTCCCTCGTCACACACGAACAGACGTCTTTCGAATACTCCGTGGCGCGCGGCATCGAGACGTCTATCGGCCGCGCCGATACCGTCTGCGACTACAACGCCCTGACCTCCGTCACCCTCGCCTCCTACGACTTCATGGGCTCCGGCGCCGTCGCCGAAACCACGCTCCACACCGCTTCCAACGTCGTCTCGAACGCCGACCCCAACGCCGACAACTCCTACGCACGCTGGGACCGCTTCGGCCGCGTCACCGACGACGTCTGGACCCGCGACAACGCCGTCAACCCAGACCGCGACGTCTACAACGTCCAACTCGCCTACGACCGCGCCTCCAACATCACCGGCCTCTACGACCAAAGACGCCCCCGATACTCCTGGGCACTCACCGTCGACGACCTCAACCGCCTCACCGACGCCGACCAAGGCCTCTGGGGCGGCTCCTCCATGACCACCACCTACGCCACCGAAGCCTGGACCCTCGATCAGCTCGGCAACTTCGACGCACGCCAACTCGACCTCAACGCCGACGGCGACTTCCTCGACGCCGACGAGCTCGACGAAGCCAACACCTTCAACGCCGTCAACGAGCTCACCGCCCGCGACACCGACGACGACGGAACAGACGACTTCACCCTCGCCTACAACGACATGGGCCAGCTCACCGCCCAAGGCGACGGCCGACAGTTCGTCTACGACGCCTTCGGCCGCCTCGCCAAGGTCGAGTTCTTCGACGGCTCCTCCACCTCCCTCGTCGCCCGGTTCCACTACAACGGCCTCGGACACCTCGTCGCACGCACCTACGACAACAACGACGCCTCCGACACCGGCGCCCCCGACGGCTCCGTCGACGCCGACGACCTCACCTACGTCCACCAATACGACCAAGCCTGGCGCATCGTCGCTACCTACCGCGCCACCACCACCACATCAGGCGGCGAACTCGTCCCGAACTCCATCGACGCCTCACCAAAAGAAATCTTCGTCTACCACGAAGCGGGTTACACTGACCGCGTGATCCGCCGCGCCGCCGACCGAACCAACGACTGGCACCAGGCCGCCGACGGCACGGAGGAAACCCGCACCTTCTTCCTCCATAACCTCCGCGGCGACCTCGTCGCCACGCTCGACACCGACGGCGCCCCGCAAGAAGAAATCCGCTACACCCCCTACGGCGTCCCCATCCTCCTCTCCCTCGCCGACACAAACGGCGACGGCATCACCAACGCCACCGACTTCCTCGCCATCTCCGGCAACCTCGGCTCCACCACCCTCGACGAC
>Ga0207419_1001771_pt1 | contig 15424 bp, 15 predicted proteins | sample ElkSloMetagenome_4_FD_184723 | JGI IMG/M metagenome (GOLD analysis project Ga0207419, IMG submission 184723) | Hot spring microbial communities from Elkhorn Slough, Monterey Bay, USA - MD2A (version 2) | ecosystem: Environmental > Aquatic > Marine > Intertidal zone > Estuary: Microbial mat ...
CCGGGCGTTGAATTGGAGCGCGGCCGGAGCCGGCGAATTGTCGATCGAGGGTCGAATCGAGCCGGGCTGCGAGCGAGCTGCCCAGACCATGCGGGAAAAGTCCGAGGAAAGACTTTATTTTGTTCTCACGAAACTATTTTTAAATAAATAACAATTACTTAGGGCGACTCATTTTTTGAGTCGCCGCCGCCCTAAGGGCTCAGAAAGGGTTGGACAGGCTCTGGACAAGCGCCTCTCCTGATCTGCGATTCTTGGGCGGATGCGCGAGCGTGATCCAGATAGGGTCGGACATCTGACCCCAGCGAGAACGGATTGCGATGAGAGAGAAACTCGGGCGCAACAGGTCTTTGCGGGAGGCTTTGGGATGCCAGGTGCAGCCTCGGCTGTGGCCGAATGCCTCCGCTCGGGCCTCAAGCGGCCAACCGCGCTCCTTTCATTTATCGGACGCGCCCTCTCCTCCCGAATACCGTTGCCTGAACAGACCGGTCATTCTGACCGGCGGAAAACACCGCGACTATCGAGTTCAGATCGAACCTGAGGACTGAAAATAGGTATGATTTTGCGAGCCAGCGGGGACGATTTCCGGTTCAACGCCTCCATCCGGTGCCCAGACAAGAACAGGCGTGCTAGCTTGGAAGGTGAATCGCCATAACTGAATTGATGCCGTGATCAAAGACCTTCGCGATACCTATCCAGACGCGTTGCGCGCTTTTGCGCTGATCATCGTGGTCTTCGGGCACTGGTTTGCGACGCTACCCAGGCTCGACGATGGCCTGATGGTCGAGACCGATCACCTGCTCAAAGTATGGCCCAACGCTGGTATTCTGACCTGGTTCGTTCAGGTGGTGCCGTTGTTTATCTTCGTCTCGGCAGCAGTCAGCGCCGATGGAGTCGCGCGTCGGCTGCAGGATGGTCATGCGCAGCTTCACTGGTGGGCGGGACGCGCACTCAAGCTTGCTCGACCGACGCTGACCTACCTGGCAGCGATCGCCGCCTTTGTCGTCCTTGCAATCTATACCGGCGGACGACTGCTGGGCCCCCTCGATGAGTCATTGACGGTCCATTTGTGGTTTCTGATCATGCTGCTTATCGTCCAGGCACTTCTTCCGCTGTCCTATCGTGCAGACCAGCGCTTCGGTCTGGGCGCGGTCTCGGGCCTAGTGGTCCTGGCCGCGGTGATTGATCTGACCCGGGCTGCCCCGAGTTCAGTACAGGATCTGCTGGAACTGGGTACGCGCACGGGCCGCGGCGCCAGTGGCATCGGCTGGCTCAATGCCCTGGTCGTCTGGCTGATACCGCAGCAGCTGGGCATTGCCTGGAAACACGGGCGCTTCCGCGGCAGCCTAGTAGGGCTGGGACTGATCGTTTTCGGACTAGTGTGGCTGGCAGCCAGCGTCGCATCCGGCTATTCCATGGCCATGGTTGGCATCGACTTTGAAGGCCGGAGCAACATGCTGCCTCCGACCCTGGCGCTGATCGGCGTCATGTGGTTTCAGGTCGGCGCGGTCCTCCTGTGCGAGCGTCCCGCCCGCTGGCTGCTCGAACGCCACTCGGTCCGGCGCACGGTTGGAGTTCTCGGTGCGCTGGGCATGCCGCTGTACCTGTGGCACAAGCTGGCCGAGCTGCCGGCGGCCTGGCTCGGCGAGCGGCTACAACTCCCGATTGACGCAGGCCTTCCGGGCTCGCCTGGTTTCTGGGCGGGAAGGCTCTGGTGGCTCGGCCTGTGTACGTTGATGGTGGTGCCAGTGATCGCGATCGTGGTCAAATTTGAACTGGGCCGCAAGCGTGATGTATCGCCAACAACCAGCAACCCGGCCATCCTGACCGGCGGATTCGCCCTGCTGGCCGGCCTGATCACCGCGCTGGTTCTGGGCGCGATGCCGGGTGCTCTGATTGGATTGACCGGCGTTATTGCAGCATCGCAGCTGCTGCGCAAATCTAACCGCGCTCAATAAAGAGCACAATTCAGAGCATAATCAGAATCGAGAATCCTAATGCCGATCGGGTCCGGGTCTCGATTCCCGATCTGTTTTTCAGGTCTGACCTCGACGCCCTGCTAACGTCAACAGCCAGCCTAGGGCCTTCGAACCAGCCAAGGTCGAGGCCGCCGAGACGAACGACCAGGCCGCCAGCCAGGCCATGCCCCGCAAGGAAAATAGAGCCTCCCCTCGCGTCCGTCAATGCCTGAGTGGCCAACTGCGCGTGCCTATTTGTTTGTGCGCCACAGGCCTAATGCTCTCCCCCGGAGGCTCGACCTTTCTAGGTCCTAGACCGTTGGCGACGGCGCTGACGAAAGCGAACGATAAACAGGGGGATCGATACGGCCGCGGCGATCCACGCCATATATCGCACCGGTTCGTGGAGCGGCCGGTCGCCTACTTCAAGCTCGGGCGCGAATAGCCGTAGCCCGAAGGTCAGCGTCAGCAAGGCAAAGGTCGTGATTGGTGCGAGGTAGTACAGCTCCCGGCGCTTGATGCCAACGATAAGCATCGGGATCAGGTGTGCACCGAACAGGAGGAACATGACGGGGTCGTACCAGTTGCTCATTCCGAGTCCTGAAAATCTAGGATTGACGAGTATGCCGCCGTTTTCGATACAGGTGAAGCCGCGATGGGTGAGCTAGCGCTCAGTTCGCTTAAACCCTCACTGAGAGGCGCCCGCAGGACCAAACGATAGTGAATCGATCCGTCAGCGCTGATTTGGCGGTACCCCAACGAAGCCCGGCGTTGTCGGCATGGCCTTGGGTTGGCTCGGCACGGGCGGCCTGGCCTATGTCGCCGTCCGTAGGGGCGAAATCGCCGCCCACCGACGTTGGATGATTGGCGCCCACGCCCTGAGGCCAGCCGAAGTGACCCTTCGCATCCATTTCGGTCTGCGCCAGTCCCTCGCCATGCTTTTCGCGACCTCCTACTCCTGCATCGCCTGGCTGAGACGGGTTTCCGACCTGGTCGTTGTCGAATAGTAGCTTCTCCGGCCCAGCGCGATAACCGCGACTCACTCGAACCCTTGGTCCGAGTCGGAATCAGCCCGCCATCGCCGCGCCCAGATAGTAGGGCCAGAGTACGATCGCCAGCGCGCCTTTCACCCAGCCCAGATCCAGATAGCCAATGGTAAACAGCCACGCCGCAAACCAGGCGCCGCCCCAAAGGGAGCTGTGTTCGACCTTGATTTTTTCCATGCCGTATCTCCTCTGTCTAGTTCCGCACTATAAGTGAGCAATCTTCACTGGCCTATCGACTACTGAAAAAAGGGCTGATCTCGTTTCGAAGTTTGCCCACTAAACCGGCAATCATTAGCTGCACGGGCGGCGTCAGTGATGAGCGCCGGCCCGGGGACCCTCTGCGGCGCGAGGCTGAGTAACGGACCGCTAACCATGCTTTGGAATGGCTGAAATGTCAGGATCGACAACACGCCTTCGTGCCGCGTCGGAAAACAGGAGGTCAGCAGAATAGTGGGTCAGCATTATCTTTGAATCCAAAAGCTCGGGACTCGCATCGATGAACTCGTCAAAAGCGCTCGCCGGCCTGCTCGCGTGCATGAAATGGTTCACTGCATCAATCCAGGCAGAGGTCATGGTCTCGTGGAACTTTGCCTCCCCCGCGCCAACGTGGTTCAGAAACGCAAGCAGCGATCGTTTCATCGCTCGTTCTGCATCGCTCGGCGATTTGTCGCAGAGGTAAATGTAAGCGAGCCGAAGATGTGCCCGATGGTTGAAGGCCTCGGGACTGATTTCAAACGCCTCGAAGGCGATACGAAACCGCTCATCGTCTAGTGAGATTTTATGACTCATCTCCGTCTCCTCGCTCTCCCTGCCCGACATTCTAGCTTAGCGGCGCGATGTCTATCCTTGGCCTGCTAAGCAGCAGGATACCGCTGGGAATCGGTGAATTGTTCGCTGGTGGATCTATTCTCAGCTCCACGCGCAACGCTTAGAAACAGATTTCCAGAATGAGAAACAGGGCAGGAAGTTTCGTAAAAAAGGTCATCGATCAACACCTCCCCTCAACCGGCGCATAAATAACCTCACACAATCTTTCTAAGCTCATCCCGCCAAAAGGTGCTGTTGAGACCTTTGAGCACCCCCGTCCATTGACACTGGAATCTAATCTGCACTTTATTGCGCGGCTAGCACCTAAGCCGCTCAGCGCCGTTTAATTTTGGCAATTCGATCGGGGAGCCCTTTACTGCGCCTAGAAGTGATAGCTATGCGACGCCTACCCTACTCTTCATGCTTGCCCTTTTTCTGCGGACTCGCCACGAGAATAGCGAAGTATCCGGGTAAGACGTCTTGGAGCGTTTGCTGCCCGGAAGCGGTCAGAGCAAACGATTTGCTACGAGCATCAATCTCTGACCTAGAAGCCGAAACAAGGCCGTCATCGACCAGGCTTTGCAAGCTTCGTGTCATCACCGGCTTGGAAACATCCAGGCGCTGAACGATTTCGCCATGGCTAAGTGTTTTTCGCTCAATCTCCCTGTCGATTACGATAAGAATAAGAAAGCGGAGTTGCGACAACCCGTGACGCCCAAAATACTCGTCGAGGTCCCGAATCAACAGGCTTGCCGACCTTAGAGCCCGTAGCTTTTCCAGGACCTGCGTCGCATTCGCGCACCTGAGGTGCTGCGTATATTTCGCAACCATCTGTTCTGTTGGCAGTTCCTTTAGAAAGAACATGGCTGAACGCTCAGCCCGATGCGCGCATTCGAACAAGCTGCACGTCGTCAGCGAGCCACTTCTTGTAATGCTCAAAAACGTTTTTCGTATAGGCTTGCTCGTGATGCGCCTGAAGTGCGGCTTCATCCGCCCACGATTCCAGAAGATAGAGGCAGCCAGAGGCCTCCCCTTTGCCTTCGAAAAGGTCGAATTGAAGGCACCCGCTCTCCCGTCGAGTAACCTCCGTAATGCCCTTGATGGCCGCGCGCGCGTCTTCGTAGTGCGCCGCCTTAGGCCGTATTTCGGCAAAAACAAACAGATTGGTCATCGGAATGGCTCCTTTTAGTTATCATGCTAACTATATCAACCGGCAACATTTTGGGCAACCGGGCAGAAATAAGAGCTTAGAGTAGCCATGGAGGGCAAGCCACTTGTTGAGCGCATTTTGATTCTCGATACTGAGGGCCTTGGGGCACTCTTGAATCGAATAACGAATCCCCGAGAACCCGACTAGGACTGATCTACATCGGCCAGGACTAGCGGGGTTCTGCCGATCCGCTCTGTAAATGCGACCTATAGAGCCTTCGGCCGATCTGCATTTGGGCCCGTTCGAATCGTCGGCAGCAGGCCCTGTCGTGGTGGCTGGATGCTTCGGGTCGGCGTCAATCGAACAGATTCTCATTAGCACTCAATGCCATGTTGGCCCCATACGAGTCGAAGATCGTCTTGAGGGGCTGCGGCTTTGCAATCCCGTAGCCTTGGCCGTAATCGATCCCACTCCGAGTCAGTTCATCGAGAGTCTCGCGATCCTCGACAAACTCGGCGATCGTGCGCACGCCAAGCGCCTGCGCAATGGCGTGTATGGACCTGACAACGACCCGATCGACCGAGTCGTCAATAATATCGCGCACGAATAGGCCGTCGATCTTGATGAAGTCAATCGGCAAGCGCTTTATATATTCAAAGGAACTCAAGCCGGTTCCGAAATCATCAAGCGCAAATTTGCATCCCAGCTCGCGCATGCGCGTGATGAACGCCTGGGCACGTTCCAGATTTCGGACCGCAGTGGTCTCGGTCACTTCGAAGCAAAGAATGCCAGGATCGAGTTCTGGATGCTTACGCAAGCGATCCTCAATTTGATCAAGCAGCCGTCGATCGCCAAGACTGGCGCCAGACAGATTGATAGAGCAATGAGATATACGGTGGGCATCGTCCAGATTGCGAATTATCCAATCCAGTGTATTACGGACGACCCAGCGATCGATTCGTCCGATCAGGTTGTAGCGCTCTGCGGCCAGCAAAAAATGACCTGGAGAGACGCGTTCACCATCGCGCCCAATCATGCGGATAAGCACTTCAAAAAATATGCCTTTATCCGGCGCACCCTGAAGCGACTCGATTTTCTGCGCGTAGAGTTCGAATCGATTGTCATCCAGCGCTTCCTGAATCTGGCTGACCCAACGCATGCTGCTCTCAGACACAGCCGCCTGAGATGCGCCAGACGTTACGACCTGTACGCCTCCGCGCTGAGTGTCCTTGGCGCTATAGCAAGCTGCATCTGCCGCGCTTAGCGCCTGCTCTGCACTATCAAAGTCAACGCTCAAACCGATAACTCCAGTAGTCGCCTGTATCCCGAAACGCTCTCCGCGGCGCTCGAAACGAAAGTCGTGGAGGTGTTCCTGAAGTCGACGACCTACAGCCTCCAACGGCTCTCCGTGATCAACATCGATCAACGCTGCGAATTCGTCGCCACCGACTCGAGCGATGGATATAACGTTGGACAACGCACCTTCGAGCAGCCGCGCAAAAGATCGAAGCAATTCGTCGCCGGCCAGATGCCCTTGCGTATCATTGATTACACGCAAAGAGTCGATGTCGATCATCATCAATGCAAAGCGAGCTTCGCGCGTCTGCGTTTCACGTAGGGCCTGCTCGATCGAGCCTTCAATGCTACGGCGGTTTTTCAGCCCGGTCAGCGCATCGTGATCGTCAAGATAACGCAAATGCTCGCTCTGGTTGCTGAGACTACGCGTCATCTGCTCGAGCTCGAGTCCCAATTCGGATAATTCGTCACGACCGCCGATATCGTAATCCACTTCAAACTCGCCTTTCGCTACCTGTCGCGTTGCTCCAATCAGACGATCGATACGCTTGAGAAGTAGTGATCGTAAAAGCCACCAGAAGCCAACCGCCACGCCGACCAGAATGACCGTGCGTATCGTCATGCGTAGTGCCAGGGCGTGGTTATGGACTGCAAGATCGCCAGAATAGTCGAAGGAAATATATAGTGCACCTGAACCGGTAGGCATCAGGCTCTGTCCGTCACTCCACATTAGAATAGGAAAACGTCCGATCAATAGCGCATCGTCCTCCTCTACCGTTACTCGAGCGTCCGGCTCGAGAGCATCAAACTCTCTAAAGTAATCTCCGTGGCCGCGCTCGGGGATTCTATAGATGACCTCCCCTGCAGGATCCAGAACCTGAATCGACCTAACGTTTCGGAGGGCCCGGGTCCGCTCCAGCGCCGCACGCGCTTCGGCCGGCTGTTGAGTACGAATCGCGCCCTCGAGTTCGGCAGCTGTAAACGAAGCGATCGAGCGCATCTGTTGGCTAGCCACCGCCATGACAGCCTGTTGCTGCGCTCGTGATTCGAAGAACCAGGCAGTCGCCACGATCGCGCTCCCCGCGGTGAAAATCAGTACCGGAACGATGAACCGGAGCGGGAATCTGCTCTTCATCGGTTACTGGCTCGGTTACTGGCTCGCTCTACAATCGTGGCGTCGAGCAGAGGGTCTAAAGAAGGCGTTTTAACAAGCAATCCTTGCTCAACCATGATGTTGCACTGCTCAAGCAGTCCGCGTCGGACAGGACCATCTGGATTAGCAAACAGGCTGCGATTCTTATCAAGGTCGAGAAGCTCGGATGCCCTCAGGCTGCTCAGATAGGATCCCATTCCTAGCTCGTGCATCGGCGCCAGCCTAAGTGCGATTTCTTCTGGATTAGCCTGAAAGGCTGTTATTCCGGCATCGAAAGCGCGGACAAGATTGACTAGCGCTTGCGGTCGGCGCTCGATCACGTCAGACCGAGTCACAACGACATCGATAATCTCATAGGGAATCTGTTCGCTTCCAAATAGTTGAATAGCGCCATCTTCAATCAGTCTTGCCCGCGTGGGATCGTAAGTGACCAGGGCGTCGACATCGCCCCTCTGAAAAGCCCCTAAGTGCTCAGGTGTGTCGATTTCTACGATGAGGATTTGGTCTTTTCGAAGGCCGAGGTTCTGAAGGGCTCGGGTCAACAAATAGCTGCCCAGTGGTGCAGCTTCAATACCAATTCGCTTTCCCTGAAGATCCTCGGCGCTGTCGATACCGGGCTGTGCGATCAGTGCATCACCGCCGAGACTTACATCCACAAAATAAATGATGCGAGTATCCGGGAGCTCGCTGACTGCGCTCAATGCAAAGTGGCTTGTAACCATCATGACGTCGACAAGCTCGTAGCGAAACGCTCGCACCACTTCAGCGGGGGTTTGAAGGTGAACAAGTTCGACAAGATCTGGGTCCAGAAACGACGAGGCGCTGTCTAGTTCGACCAGATCATAAGGTGGCCACGGGACGGTAGCCACGCGAACCGGGGGGGTAGGACTTGTGCACCCCGCTATGAATAATGCGCCCAACAGAGCGAAGCCGATTCCGACGGCCATAACACTGCGTCGATTTAGCGAATCTTGCTTCACGAACTGATCAGCCTGTCTTAAAAAATTGTAGCTAGCCTCCCAACGATATCACAATCTTAAAATTCCTCTTTGAACAGCGTCGCAACTCACGGGCGATTCCGTGCAGGTACCAAGGACAAACCTTTCCGATCCAGCCACGGAATCTGAGATTGCGAGCGATCTCTGAGGACTCCTCCGCGACTTCCAATCTAAGCCTTAACTACAGCCCTTACTACAGTCTCCTGGGTTGTGTGGAAACTACGGAGAGAGCACACGTATGAATACCCCCGAAGTGACCGATCGTCTTCGCTGTCAGACGGAGTCAGATCGATTTCGGGTTCTATAGCGATTCTGCCGGGTACCGAGCGGGGCGGGCACCCCGCGCGCTTGGGGCATATCGCTTGATTGGCGAAACAGGTAGGATAGCGACTTGCCGAACCTGCCCGACTCCGCGATGACACCGACCACCCACGTGCTACGTTTGTTTCTCACCTGCCCGCGCTGGTTGGCGTTTTCAATACTGGCTTGGGCGGGCGGCGGTGATGTCTTGCATGCGTCTGAAGACCGCACGGGTCAGTGGCACGTTTCGGCCTATTCCGGCCAGGCTGCGACCGATCGTCTGCTCGACATCGTCACGAAATTCAATACCCCGTTTGTCGACTCTTATTTGGTTGCGGTGGCGCCAGGCTGGGTGCACAAGCAATCCAGGAACTGGCGTTTCGAGGTCGAGGGACAAGCGGTCAAACACTGGGGCCTACAGGATCATTGGGAATTCAACGGCACCTATATTGCGCGCTGGATGCCGGTCTTTTGGGACAACTATGTCGACACCAGTTTTGCGGTCGGCGCCGGCCTATCCTATGCGACCGAGGTGCCGCTGATCGAGCCCCGCGCCAACCGCTTCACCGAAGAAGACAGCGCCAAGCTGCTTGGGTATCTAATGATCGAGCTTGAGCTTTCGCCACCGAACGACTCACCGTTTGCCGCCTTTATCCGTCTCCATCACCGTTCCGGCGGCAAGGGCATCTTCAAAGACGTCGACGGCGGCTCGAATTTCATTACTGGCGGTTTGCGGCTAGACTTCTGACGCCCGAGCCCAGCTAAGGGGGCTCCGGCTTGGCTTGGGCGAGCGCGGTAAGGTCATTCCAAATAAGCCCGACCAAACAAGCTGGAGACCCCGCAACGAACCGTCCCAAAGGGTTTCGCCGCCAGATGATTCTGCGTCAAGAGCTATTATGATTCCATCCGCTTCTCCGAAGCCTTCCTGTCTCAATTGAGTTCGCGCGACAAGAACTCGGCTGATGCCCGAAAGGCAGACAACCAGTTACGATGCAGGAGAAAGCCGTGGACCTCATCCGGGAAAACAAGCGTCTCGACGCGCGTCCCCTGCCGACGCAAAGCCTCGACTAGAATCACCGACTCAGAGAACGAGACGTTGCGATCATCGTCGCCGTGAATCAACAGCACCGGTGATTCCCAAGACGATAGGTGAGCCAACGGCGACGACTCGTAGGCCACCCGTTCGAACTCTTCCTCAACGTCGGGATCATAGGTCGGCTCGAAATCATCAAGCACGGCATTCCAGTCGTGTACACCGTGAATGTCGACGCCAGCAGCAAACAGATGGGATGCGCGGGCCAATCCCAGCGCGGTCAGATAGCCGCCGTAAGAGCCGCCCCACAGGCCGATCTGGGCCGGATCGACATCCGCACGACCTGCCATATAGAGACCGGCACCGACCACGTCGCGATACTCGGAAGCGCCCTGGGCTCCGTAATCCAGGGCCTCTCTAAAGTCCAGGCCGTAGCCGACGCCGCTGCGGAAGTTGACAGATACGACGACGAAGCAACGCGAGGCCATCGCCTGATTGAAGGCGTAGGCGTTGGAGTAGTACCGGCTCGGATGAAAGCCGAGCAACATTTGGCGGCGGGATCCGCCGTGAAAATAAAGCAGGCCGGGATGCGGTCCCCCACCGCAGCGCTCCGGCGGCGCGAAAAGTTGGCCGGGGATGGTCATGCCGTCGGCGGAAGCGAACGTCACCAGCTCGGGAGTGATGAGCTGCTCATGCGGGAAGCGGCCCGGCAAAGCTGGGCCGATCGTGCGTCCTGTTCCATCGACCATCGCTTTGGGTCGGGCCGGCGTTTGAGCATCCGAGCCCAGGTAAACTAGCGTGCCGCTCTCGGCGCTGCGTCGCGGTGCCCATTCGATACCGTCACCGCGAGTTAAGCGCTCGGGCCGTCCGCCGGCAACGGGCGACTGCCAGATCTGGCGGGATTCGATGTCGCCGTGATTTGAGGCGTACAGCATGTAGCGTCCATCTGGAGAGAGCTCAGCATGCTGGACTTCACCGTCTCCCGGCGTGAGGTTGACCACCTCGCCGCCTTCCGATGACACCGACCAGAGGTGCTGCCAGCCCGTTTTTTCCCAGGGAAAAATAATGCGGTCGTCGGCACCCCACCAGAGTCGGTCACCGACAAACCAGTATCCAGCCCCGAAGACGCTGCCAGGCCCTTCCTCGGCTCGGAAGATCTCGCGGGTCTGTCCGGTCGCCGGATCGCCGACCCGGACCGACCAGGGCAGGCCCTCTCGACGCGGCATGTACGGCAGGACCTGCCGCTCATTGGGGATCCGCAGGAAAGCCACGGCCGATGAATCGGGTGCCCAGGTCGGCGCCAGGTCGCGGTCAACGGATGGATCGAGCCAGGTGAGCGTCTTGACGTCCAGATCGTAGACACCGACGAAGGCATAGTCACCGCGATCAGAAACGAAGGCGATCTGATTGCCGTTGGGTGCGATCGAAAAAGACGCGACTCCGCGCCGAACGGAAAACAGCTGACTTGCGTTTTCTTCCGCTGCGCTTGCCGCTTCGGATGATTCATCTCCGATCGAGTCTGCCGGACCGTCGGGCGGTATTTCGGAGTCAGTCCCGGAGGGCTGATCAATCAGGGTCGTCATCCACACCTGACTGTCGCGGAGAAACGCAACGCGCTCGCCATCAGGAAAGATCTCGAAGGTGCCGGCCTTGAGCAGCGCCTTCGGCGCGTGTTCGCTGTCGACCGAGGCGATCCACACCATCTGCTCCACGCCGTCGGGGTCGCTGCGCGGGTTGGGCAGTTCGCCCTGTCTGTTCGGGTTTCCGCCCCGCACGAACAGGATCGAAGCGCCATCAGGGGCAAAGGCCAGCTCGGCAATCGCCTGACCGTCGTCTGCGTCGTAGGCTGTCAGTGCCCGGCCCTCCCAGCCTGGAGCTTCAGCCACCCAGACATTTCGCACGCCCTCCTGGTCGCTGACCCAAGCCACTCGATCGCCGACTGGTGCCGAGACCAGGCCGGTGGGATGTGGGAAAGAAAGCACCTCGGCGAAGGAAAAAGACGGTTCATCGGCCGCCATTGAAACGAAGGGCAAAGCGGTCAGTGTGGCGACCAGCAGGAAATGACGAATCATCGGCGCAATCTCGCAAAGGGTTTGAGTCTGCCAGAGTATGCCCTAGCTATGCTCCTCAAGGTAGTTTGTCCAGTTAAATGTACAGGCCGAAAACCAGAGTCGCCGAAAACCAAGGCACACGAGCAGCAGAAGCTGGTAGTGAATGGGCTATTCCAGAAGTGCATGCCGCATTTGAGGATGAATCCGATCTTAAGCTTAGGTCAACTGCATTTAACACAATTGGCTTTAACAAATGACCGGATTCAATTCTTAATTGCCGCGTTATTATCTGCGGCGATAGTCCAAAGCGCCCAATCGATTCGGGCCTGAGGTCGACTTTGTCATCGGCAGATGGAGTAGCTACCCATATCGATATGGAAGTGATCATGATGTGCGGCATTGTATTCCGGCCCCAGCACGGTTCTAAAAAGGTCACAGGCGCGGTCGCGGGCACCTTCCAGGTAGCGCCCCGGCGGGCCGGCTTGGCCCCAATGTTCGGCCACTCGGATCTCCCGGCCATCCTCAAGCACGAAAGCGGCCACGTCGATCGCATTGGCCGTCGCGTGCTCTGAGCGCCGTCCCGTTCGCTTCCCATTGATGTTACGACAGGAATAGGTGCCGTAATGGCGGATACGCACCAGATCTTGGTCAAACAATTCCCGAGCGAGCGGTTGCAGCGCATGGCGCTCCCAGCGCGCCAACGCTACCAGAGCGGAGCAAGTCAGGGTGACTTGCCCGCCCCAGGACACGTTGGACCGCAGCAGGCGACCGGCGTCAAAGAAGCCGCAACCGGGCCCGGTCTCGTGATCATCCAGCCGCTCGTAGTCCAGATCACTGGCTTCGAGCACTGCGAAACATTCATCCGGTCGTTCGGCGAGGCCCCGAAGCTTCCACTCGGTCACCAGGCCGTTCGGGTGATCAATCGAAAGCGGTGCCCACGGGTCATGCTGGTCGGGCAGATGCACACGCACCGTGTAGGCGAGCGCCGATCCGGCCACCAGAACCAGGAGCAGAACCAGGCAATGAACTCGACGCATGCACGACAACGTTTAAAACAATCACCCAATCGACCGCAAGAGATCCCGCAAGTTCATCGTTCGGAACTCCGTCGGTTTCAGTCATGCGATGTTCCACCGAGCTCATTCGCCTGCATTCCGAAAAAAACCGTTGCGTCTAATACGCTTTCTCAGAGACTCCTGAAATCTTTGAGAGCGATCAGCCAAACCGTCGTACAGACCTGACGATTTGCACTACTTAGGTGCCTGACCTGCTTTTCGTCTACTGGTCGTCTGTCTAAACGGGATCGTCATGTCGGATGACACCAGTCGACGGCTCAGTAGTTGCTGAGGGAAGCCGGCACTACGGCAGGATGACGATCCGACCGCACAACTGCCCTGCTTGCAAGCACTGAATGGCCGACGGCACCTCAGCCAAGGGGAACGCCTTTGCCACTGTTGGACTGAGCTGCCCGCTTTTTAGCATTCTGCACAGGATTTCCATGGCGTCGCGCTTTTTCATCGTCTCGAACGATGGCTTAGGCAAATGCCTATCAAATAGCGCCCGAACCATAAGACCGAAGAAGTAGGGCGTGCCACCAAGCGTTCGCCGACCCTTCTTTCCGTAATGATCGTGACCAATAATCACGTAGGTCCCGTCGGCTTCCAGTAAGCGTTTGCAGTGGGGAAAAGACAGCGTAGATGCCACGTCAGCGATGAGGTCGAAGCGATTTTTGGACTCAGTAATATCCTGTCGCGTATAGTCAATCACCTCATCTGCACCCAGCGATCGCATGAAGTCCAATTTGGTGGTGTGATCCACTGCAACAACAGTAGCCCCGTTCGCCTTCGCCATCTGGATTGCGATACTCCCTACACCACCTGCCGCACCGTTGATGAGGATACGCTGACCTGGCCTGGTCCATATGTGGTCACGCAGATTATTGACCGCGATCATACCGGCTGTCGGCACCGTAGCGGCCTGCTCAAAAGTAATACCTTCGGGCAGAAGCGACAAAACGTCTTCGGGCGCACACACATACTCGGCATAGGTGCCGCCATTGACCCACTGACTCTGGAGATGGGTTTCACCAAACACTGCATCCCCAGTCGCGAAGCGAGTCACGTCGCACCCGACCGCTTCCACTTCACCGGCCATATCTGTGCCAGGAATGGGTTGTTTTGGTCTTCGTAGACCTGCGCCCATCAGCCGAAGCAGACGAGGGTAGCCGGTGATCACATGCCAGACATCAGGATGGACCGAGGCCGCGCGCACGCGCACGAGCACCTGGCCAGGGCCTGGTTTTGGAATCTCAGTCTCTCGTAAATGAAGCACCTCATCGGGGACTCCATATCGTTCCTGAACAATCGCTCGCATACTCATCATGGACATCCTCGCAACTCAACACTCAACGTTGCAAATCAGCTCAGATCATCGCTGTCCTTATAGCCGCCTTGACATGAAACTCTGCTGGGGAATGAGAATCTGGCAATCCAGAGACTATGATGCCGAGGATCATGATCACGTTGCTCAAAAAGCGATCTTCAGATGCTCGCCATGAATTTACTCTTTGTCACGAACGCATGGACCCGAATTCTCATTTTCTTTAGCGTACCGTCTTAGCTTAACCCGCGCCGCCACCGCGCTCGCCCGGCTTTGCCGGCCCGAAAGTCACCCGGTGTCGGGTTGAAGCTTTTGTTAGCGGAAATGGCGGGATTTCCAGTATCCAGGCTTGCGGTGTCCGTGGGCAACTCCGGACAAACAACAGTTCCAATGCTTCGCTCACCGCCCGACCGAATCTCCGGCCAAGCCCAGGAACCTCGCCCTCGTAATAAGCAGCAGATTCAATAAACTCGGCCTCAGCCTCGGGGTGGAACTCCCATTTCATTAGCCAATGCGACGCTCAAGCTTCGCGAACACTTGGCTGGCTGGGATGCCTTGCACCGAGCCATCCTTCAATTCCTGAAAGCGACGTTGAGCCTCCAGCAGCCAAAACTCATCCACCTCTGCGTTCTCGGAGTCCTCCAACTCTGCCACCAGCAGCCCAAGAAGCTCACGCTTCTGCAGTGGTTCAAATTCCTGAATTTCAGCTCTAATTTGGGATATTGCCTTTGCCATTTCAGCCTCCGACTCGGTATAGATTCCCAGTATATCGTTGAATTTTCATTTCCGCTAACGCCTGAGTTCAGGGGCGTTTGAGGCGACGCACGCTTTTGCGGAAGCAAAAGTGGGTGGCGGGTCAAACGTCCGCTGCAACGATTTGTTAGCTCTCAACTTCCACCCCTCCTTCTAGAGCCAACAGGCATGGCGGGCTGATAGAAACCAGTGCCTCTAATGTCATGTGTCAGTGCCTTCACATCATCCAACGTATTGATCGGCTGCCCTGAAATTACACTAACACCGGCTACTGGAGCCTTTCCTTCGGCCCCAAGCGCAATAACGCGCTCAACTGAGCGAGGAAATAACTCTTCATTGACCACCTCCGTCGGATCTACGGAGTCCCACTGTATTCTTTTCTTTACCTCACCGTCACCGGAGATTGCCGACTGATTCTGTGGCTTTGCTACTAGGTGAGAATCTTCCAGACAACTAGCAGCAGCACTGAAACCGTGAGCGATTGCATGGCCAAATCGTGAATC
>Ga0207419_1001772_pt1 | contig 15423 bp, 10 predicted proteins | sample ElkSloMetagenome_4_FD_184723 | JGI IMG/M metagenome (GOLD analysis project Ga0207419, IMG submission 184723) | Hot spring microbial communities from Elkhorn Slough, Monterey Bay, USA - MD2A (version 2) | ecosystem: Environmental > Aquatic > Marine > Intertidal zone > Estuary: Microbial mat ...
CGCCGCCTCACCAGCCGGCGCGTCAGCCGGCGCGTCAGCCGGCGCGTCAGCCGGCGCGTCAGCCGGCGCCAGGGTGCCCGGCGACCGGGATCGCCACCAGTAGACGCCCCCCACCCCGAGGAAGAGGAGCAGCCACCCGGTACCCACGAGCGAACTCACGAGCGCCCAGCTCCGTCCGGCGAGAATGCCGATCGACAGGTACAGGGCGGCCCAGATCAGCAGGCCGGGGATCTCCAGCGCGACGAAACGGCCGAAGGGAATCCGGGACATCCCGGCGTTCAGGGGCATGATGGTGCGCACGAAGGAGACGACGCGCGCGATCGTCACGGCGTACACCGGGTGCCCCCCCAGCATCCGGCCGGCGGTCCGTTCGTACTGCCGGAGCGTTCGGGCGGCCCAGCCGCGACCCTCCCGAAGGCGCTCACCCGCCCGGCGACCGATCGCGTACCCCGTCATGTCGCCCACGAACCCGCCCCCGACCGTGGCCAGCGCGATCGGAGCGATTGCGGCCCCGGTCTGGTCGGCGATCGCGACCGCCATCGCGGCCACGGTTCCCGACGGCACGACAAGGCCCGTCACGAAGGAGGTTTCGAGGATGGCGAGGACGAACAGTACGCCGGGTCCGAACCGGACCAGCAGATCCGCGAAGACCTCGAAGGAGTCGGCGCCGATGGTGTGCGGACTCCCTCAGCGACCGCCGGACCGTACCGGTCGGTCGATACGGATGTCGTCGTCGGTCCCGGGTTCGCCGTCCGGACCCCGGCTCGTGAGGATGATCTGTCCCCGATCGACACGGTACCCGTACGCGCGGCCCCACCCGTCCACGCTGCCCTCACCGGAGAAGCGCGACTCGACCCACTCGTCGAAGTCGTCGTCGGACGGCAGCCGCTCGAAGTTCTCACGCTGGTAGGCCTTCACCTCGTTCATGATGTCCTGCATCTCGGACTCGGTCGACATCCTCAGATACGGGTCGATCACGGGAGACGCATACTCGGCGATCACGGCCCGCGACTCGGGGAAGTACAGCCCCACGCCGAGGGCGATCACCAGCACGATGAGAAGTTTCGTGATCATGTCAGATGTCTCTCCCCTGGCGAGCCATTCGGCGCATGCGGGCGGCCCAGACCACGAACCGCTCGAACTCGTCGGGCGGAGGGGTGGCCGCAGGATCGCCGTACGCGGTATCCATGCGCCATCGGATGTAGTCGTCCGGGGGCATGGGCAGAAACGGCGGCCTGAGGTACCAGCCGCGAGCCCTGAACGCCCACGCCATCCCGAGAAGCTGCGGAACTCTCCACGGCTTCCTCACTGCCAGACGCATGGCTGCCCCGACCAGTTTCACGGCTCTCCCGATCCAGTGTGCGCCGGTTTCCAACGAGTGCCGGAAGGTAGACCGACGCGCCGACGCGGACAATCGCGCCGGAGAGGCGACCCGATCGCGAACGGGCGCGGCAGGGCGCTCCGCCGTGTCGGGAGTCGACCGGGGCAGGTCCGGGTGCCACATTCGAGTGCAGCGGCGCCGGATCCGGCGCGACAACGGACGCACATCCCTCGACCTCACCGAATGGCCACACATCCCCGAGAAGACTGGACGCCGGAAGACGGCAGCCACCTCTACGGACTCGAGCACTGGGGAGGCGGATACTTCGACGTCTCCGCCGAGGGAACGGTGGTGGCCCGGCCGCGGGGCATCGGGGCGAACCACCCGGGGATCGATCTGCTCGAGGTGGTGCGGGGTCTCGAGGCGCGGGATATCACCACGCCGGTGGTGCTGCGATTCGACGACATCATCGCCCACCGGATGCGGCACCTGCGTGAGGCGTTCGACGCCGCGCGGTCGGAGGCGGGCTACACCGGTGGGTATCGCGGCGTCTATCCGATCAAGGTCAACCAGCAGCGTCACGTCTGCGAGGTGATCCGGGACCTCGGCAGGGAGCTGGACTTCGGCCTCGAGGCCGGGTCGAAGCCCGAGCTGCTCGCAGGTCTCGGCCTGACGGAGGGACTCCCGTCGATGCCGCTGGTCTGCAACGGGTTCAAGGATGCGGAGTTCGTGGAGACCGTGGTCCTCGCGGCGAAGATGGGCCGCAACGTGCTCCCGGTGGTCGAGCAGCCCCACGAGCTCGATCTGCTCGCGACCGCGGCGGCGGCGCACGATTCCCTTCCATCGTTCGGGATTCGTGCGAAACTCGCGGCGGGTGGTGCCGGACGATGGGCGGGATCGGTGGGCTTCCGAGGAAAGTTCGGCCTCTCGGTCGCGCAGATCCTGCACGCCGTCGAGCTGCTCCGGGGGCGGGATCTGCTGGAGGGGCTGAAGATGCTGCACTGCCACATCGGGTCTCAGATCTACGACATCCGCGCCTTCAAGACGGCCATCAGCGAGCTGACGCACCTGTACGTCGAGATGGTCCGCCTCGGCGCGCCGATGGGGATCCTCGACCTCGGGGGCGGACTCGGTGTCGACTACGACGGCTCCGCGTCGGCCACCGACTCCTCGATCAACTACACGCTTGAGCAGTACGCCTCCGAAATCGTGTACCGCGTCCAGTCCATCTGCGACGACGCCGACGTTCCGCATCCGGACCTGATCACGGAGTCGGGGCGGGCGCTGGTGGCGCATTCCGGGGTGCTCGTCTTCCAGGCCCTCGGAAGCCGCGTGTTCCCGGAGGAACCGGACGAGGCGCTCGTGGAGAGGGCCCTCACCACCGACGTGGACGACGTCCCGCAGCCGCTCCTCGACCTCGTCGGCGCGTGGGGGTCTCTCCTGGAGGGTGGCGACCCGGCGGAGGTGTACCAGGACGCGGAACACGCCCTGGCCGAGGTGGCCGGCCTCTTCAACCTGGGCTATGCGAGGATCGAGGCGCGCGCCGCGTGCGAGGAGCTGTACTGGGCCATCGCCCACCGGATCGCGAGGATGGACGTCGAGGGTCTTCCCGACGACCTGCGCGACCTTCCCGAGCGGGTGGGCGACCTGTACTTCTGCAACTTCTCGCTCTTCCAGTCGCTGATCGACGCCTGGGCCATCGACCAGGTCTTCCCCGTCATGCCGATCCACCGGCTGGGCGAACGCCCCCTGCGTCGGGGCACGCTCGTCGACATCACCTGCGACTCGGACGGGAAGCTGGACCACTTTCCGCTCGCGACCGAGGTCGCGCGGTCGCTCCCCGTTCACGATCTGAAGGTCGGCTCCCACGGACACGGTTCCGGAAACGGAGGCCCCGCGGGGGACATCGAGCCCTACTATCTGGCCGTCTTCCTGACCGGTGCATACCAGGAGACGCTGGGCGACCTGCACAATCTCTTCGGAGACACGCACGCCGTGCACGTGCGACTGGACGACGACGGCGAGTGGGAATTCGCGGAGGTCATCGAGGGGGACACGGTCCGCGACGTCCTCGGCTACGTGCAGTACGATGCGGGCGTACTCCGACGAACGCTACGGAAGGAGATCGAACGGGCGGTGAAGCAGGATCACATCACGCTCGACGAGGGCGTTTCGATGCGACGATTCCTCGACGACGGCATCGCCGGCTACACCTACCTCGAGTAGCCAGAGATCGCCGCCGTGGACCGAGCCGCGCCGGGATCCACGGCGCCGATCCGCATGCGGACGCCGGCCGCAGACGGTCGGGTGGAGCGCGTCCGGGCCCGGGGCTATCTTACGGGGCTGTGGGTCGAGCCGGCACAATCCGGAGCCGACCCGATTTGCCCCCCGATCCGCTGCCGGACATGGCGACAGATACCCTGAACCAGGCCGATCTGGCCGGACTCTCGCGCGAGCGACTGCTCGCGTTCTTCCGCGTCATGCACCTCTCGCGACTCATCGACGATCGAGAGATCTCGCTGAAGCGTCAGAACAAGATCTTCTTCCAGATCTCGGGGGCCGGACACGAGGCGATCGGTGTGGGCGTGGCCGAGCACATGGACCCCGGGAAGGACTGGTCCTTCTTCTACTATCGGGACCGTGCCTTCGCGCTCGCTCTGGGTCAGACGGCCTTCGACCAGCTGCTGCAGGCGGTCGCGGCCGAGGACGATCCTGCGTCGAAGGGCCGCCAGATGCCGGCCCACTACAGCGACCCGCGCTTCAACATCGCCAACACCTCCTCACCGACCGGCACGCAGTTCCTCCAGGCGGTCGGTGCAGCCGAGGCGGGATACCGCGCAGGGCTCGAGCCGGAGATGAAGGATCACCTCTCCACCTGGTCGGGGGACGAGATCGTGGTCTGCACCACGGGAGACGGCACCACGTCGGAGGGTGAGTTCTGGGAGGCGCTCAACACCGCGTCGAACCTGAAACTTCCCGTCCTCTTCATCGTCGAGGACAACGAGTACGCGATCTCCGTTCCGGTCGAGGTCCAGACCCCCGGCGGCAGCATCTCGAAGGTGGTGCGCGGCTTTCCCGACCTGAAGATCGCCGAGTGTGACGGGACCGACCCCGTCGATGTCTACCGGACCGCCGGAGACCTGATCGACCACTGCCGGCAGCGGCGCGGACCGGCTCTTCTCCACGCCCACTGCACCCGCCCCTACTCGCACTCGATGTCCGACGACGAGCGGATGTACCGCACGGCGGCGGAGCTCGACAAGCAGGCCGAGCGTGACTGTCTGCTGAGGTTCCGCACCCTCCTGCTCGAAGCGGCGATCGCCACCGAGGAGGAGCTGGATCGGATCGTCGCCGAGGCGAAACAGGAGGTGGCGGATGCCGCGGACGAGGCACTCGGCCACCCGCAGCCGGACGCGTCGACCGCGATGGACCACCTCTTCAGCGAGGACGTCGATCCGACGTCGGACGACTTCTCCACCGAACCCGACTTCGAGGATGATCGTCAGCTGACCATGGTGGACCTCGTCAACCGGTGTCTCACCGACGAGATGGCGCGCGACCCCGGAATGGTCGTGTTCGGCGAGGATGTCGCCGACGCCTCCCGCGAGGAGGCCCTCGGCGAGGTGAAGGGCAAGGGCGGGGTGTTCAAGGCGACGCACGGTCTCCAGCAGAAGTACGGGAGCGTGCGCGTGTTCAACTCCCCGCTGGCCGAGGCGAACATCGTGGGGCGCGCCTTCGGGATGGCGACGCGCGGGCTCAAGCCGGTCGTCGAGATCCAGTTCTTCGACTACATCTGGCCCGCCTTCCACCAGATCCGCAACGAGATCGCGACGGTGCGCTACCGCTCCGGCGGCACGTGGAAGGTGCCGATGGTGATCCGGACCACCTACGGTGGCTACCTGCGAGGGGGCGGTCCGTATCACTCGCAGACCGGGGCCTCGATCTTCGCGCACATTCCCGGACTCCGCGTCGTGATCCCCTCCAACGCCGAGGATGCCAACGGGCTCCTGCGGACCGCCATCCGCTCGGACGACCCCGTGCTCTTCCTCGAGCACAAGCACCTGTATCGGCAGGTCTACAACAAGGGTCGCTATCCGGGACCGAACTACATGATCCCCTTCGGACGCGCCAACGTCGTGAAGGAGGGCGAGGACCTCACCATCGTGACGTGCGGCGCGCTCGTGAAGCGCTCCATGGACGCGGTGAAGGCCTTCGAGAGGGAGCACGACGCGACGGTCGAGGTCATCGATCTCCGCACCATCTCGCCGCTCGACATGGACACCGTCGCCACCTCGGTGAAGAAGACGAACCGCGTCATGGTGGTGCACGAGGATGCCGTCACGTACGGGCACGGGGCCGAGGTCGCCGCGCAGATCGCCGACGACTGCTTCGTCTGGCTCGACGCACCGGTGAAGCGAGTCGGAGCGCTCCACACCTGGGTCGCCTACGCGCCACAGCTGGAGGAGGCGATCCTGCCGCAGCCCCCCGGAATCACCACCGCCATCGAGGAGTTGATGGCCTGGTAGCCGCGCGCGCCGCCGACTCCGGCATCGCCACGCCCATCATCATCCTCGACGGCGAGCGCGTGGACGGACAGCCGACCCGGTCCGTTCTGAGGACCCTCGAGCCGAAGAACATCGAGCGCATCGAGGTCCACAAGCGATGCAGCGGGGTGTCGATGCTCGGACCGGAAGCGAAGAACGGCATCATCCTCATCTACACGAAGGCGTTCGAGGGCGACCCCATCGAGCTGGAGGTCCGCTATCCGGAGCTGGGCGAGGCGTGTCGAAGCGAGTTCAGGGCGCGTCAGCGGGCACGCGCCGAGGCGGCAGGACGATCGGGACCGAAGGGGGGCGCCTTGCCGCTCGTCACTCGATGACCTCGGCCATCGTCGTCCGCGCCACCTCACGTTCGGGCTGACGAGCCACCTCCGACTCCCGCCCGAGTCGTCCACCGACATCCCTCGGTGTCCGCCTACCTACGAAGGACTTCGTTGACAGACGCCGGCAAGGGTCCTACAGTCCTGATGTACGAATGTCCTCGTACGATGGTTCTCGTCAATTTGGCCCCGATTCCGCGATGCCCCCCACCCGCTTCTCCGAACGCGAACTCGACATCATGGCCGTGCTGTGGCGGCTGGAATCCGGCACCGTCGCCGAGGTACGCGAGGCGCTGGACGACGAGCTCGGCTACACCGGCGTCCTGAAGCTCCTCCAGATCCTCGAAGAGAAGGGCGCGATCCGCCACGAGACGGAGGGGCGGGCCTACCGGTACTTTCCGCTCGTCACGCCGGCCCAGGCCGGGGGGCCCGCGCTGCAGCGGCTCATGGACACGATCTTCCAGGGATCCGCGGAGATGCTTCTCGCGCGTCTGGTATCGACCACGGAGCCGACACCGGAGGAGGTCCGCAGGATGCGCGATCTCCTCGACGAGCTCGGGGACGCCGAGGAAGACGGATGAGCATCGCCACCGTCCTCTGGCTGCTCGTGGTCTCTGGGCTCGTTTCCGGGGTGGCGGGCACCCTCTCGGCGGCGTTCCGACGGGCCAAGCGGCCTGAACGCGGGATCTGGATTCTCGCGCTTGTCGTCACCGCCGCTCTCCCCCTCCTGCCGGCACCGTCGACAGGACCCGACGGCGCAGCGCGGGCGACCCTCGAGACCACGGGGACGCTCCCGATCGCGAAGATCCTGACCCTTGCCTCCGCATCCCTCCCGGAGCCCGCCCGTGCTTCGGTGCCGTGGATCCCCATCCTCTGGACGGTGGCGAGTCTCGCCACGGTCGTCGCCCTTCTCGGCGGTGCATGGTCGCTCGCACGTCGCCGTGAGAGGTGGCCACGGCGCCGAGTCGACGGCGACCTGCTGCGCGTGTCCGACCGCTTCGGACCGGCCGTGGTGGGCTGGATCGACCCGGAAGTCGTCCTCCCCGCCTGGGCTCTCGACCTCGAGAGTCGGCAGCGACGGATGATCCTCAGGCACGAGAACGAGCACCGCTGGGCGAAGGATCCCCAGCTGCTCGCGCTCGGCGTCTTCCTGCTCGCCGCGGCACCATGGAATCCCTTCGCATGGCTTCAGTTCCGGGGGCTTCGGCGAGCGGTCGAGTTCGACTGTGACGGCCGGGTGCTCGGGGCCGGCGCACCGCCGCGCGCCTACGGTCGGCTCCTGCTCTCCGTCCAACTCGACGGAGGCCGTGGCGCCCTCTTCAGCCCCGCCCTGCGTGAGCCGGCATCCTTCCTCGAACGGAGACTCGACACCATGAAGCTCAGAGACCGACCCACTCCGCGCCTCCACGTCACCGCGCTCGCGCTCGTCGCTGTGGCCCTGACCGTGGTGGCGTGTGAAGCACCCCGACCGACGGAGCCCGGCACCTCGACCGACGCCGCTCCCACCGCCGTCCTCACCGAGGAGGCGGGCAACCTCGAGCGGTCCGTGCGCCAGCTGCTCGATGCCGACTTCCTCGCCCCGGTCGAGCTGGAGGTGGACGGCGAACGTTACCGTGGCGTTCCGGAGGAGATGGCGTGGGAGCGGTACGGCTCCTGGCAGGTCCTCTCCCCCTCGGAGCAGGACGCCCCGACCGTGATTCGGCTGGGTCTCGTGGGCGAAGATGCGCCGAGTTCGGAGCAGCCGGCGGGTACACTCGACTCGCGGGGGACCCTCGAGGTCATCGAGGTGCCCGCGGCCGTCGAGGCTATCTCCGAGGCGAGGGCGAAGGTGCTCGAGGTCGTGGGGGAATCCGGAGACGAGTCGGCGTGGATCGCCCACCGGAGCCGCCTGGAGGAGATGGGCTACACCGTCGTGGAGACCGATGGAGGCGTCGAGGTCCGGTACGGCAGGAATGTGATCCTTCGAGCCCCGACGGTCACGTACGAGGCGTCCTCCGTATACGAGGGGTCCTCAGGGAGCATCCGGGTGCGCGGCGCGCCATCCGATCAGCCGGGTGAGGCCCGGCCCCGGGAGCAGCGCGCACCCGACGCGGCCGCCCAGTCGATCCTGGAAGGCCGGCTCGACGGCTCTCCGCTCATCTACGTGGACGGCGTCCGGGTCGGCACCGAACGGGAACCCGGTGCCGGGATGCTCGAGCGGATCCGTCCCGACGACATCGACCGCATCGAGGTCATCAAGGGCGAAGTTGCCGAGACCCGGTACGGTGTCGATGCCGCCGGCGGCGTCATCCTGATCTTCACGAAGAAGAACTGACCCCGGGGTGGGACGTCGCGGCGCGCGGTCGCCGCCCACCTCGACACGCACAGCGGGGGCCCGACCGATCGGCCGGGCCCCCGCTGGCGTATCCTGCCATTCCGTCGCCCATCACGGCGCGACGGGGCCGCACTCACCCGATCGGCACTCCGAATCCGGCGGTCAGATTGAAGGCGCGGTTCTTGAAGTCGCTGAAGGCCTCGCCGTCGGAGATGTCGCTGAGCCCGACGTTGTAGCGTGCGTCGCCCCAGATCGAGATCCCGCCGAGGTCGATCACCAGGTCCGCGCCCACCACGCCGGAGACGTCCGTGGAGGTGACCTGCTCATCGCAGTCGCCGCCGCCCTCGACCTCGCAGCTCGTGTTGAACCCGAGCGCCGCGCCGGCGAAGACGCTCGGCTTCAGCCCGCCGAGCGGAACCCCGACCTTCAGCACGGCGGGGATCTCCAGATAGTTGAGCGTCAGGTCGTCGATGGTCTGGCCCGCGTCGAACTCCGCGCCCTTCTGCGAATACTGCGCGCCGACCTGGAAACCGAACATGCTCGATCTCCCGAAGTCGAGAAACACGCCACCAACGAAACCGGTGCGGTTGCTCTCGTCGAAGGTGTCGGTGTCGAAGGAGGCGCTGGCGACGGAGATGCCGCCCCTCACTCCGAGTGTCGTCTGTGCAGCAGCGGGCGCCGTGGCCAGTGCGAGCGCGAGCGCGCCGCCCATGAATACCGTCGTGTAACGCGTCATCGGATTTCCGGATGAAGTGTGAAGTTCTCTCTGAAGCTGTGCGGGATCCGGCGCCCGATCAAGCATTCGGGCCACGCGGTTCGATCTCCGGCGTGTCCCGCGGTGCGCCCCCTCGGTGCACCCACCGGATGCGCCGCTTCGACGTATGTCTCACATTCGGCCGATGTCTCCCCGATCCCCGCGATGTCGTCGGGCGTGTAGCCAGACGTGTCGCGCCACTCGTCGCGCCACCCCGCGCTCCCTTCGCCGCGCCCCTCGTCGCCCGGCGCGCCACCCCGCCGCGGCCAGCCGTTCAGTGAGGCACGTGTGGGTCGGGTCCAGATACGTGTGGGTCGGGTCCAGACACGTGTGGGTCGGGTCCAGATACGTGTGGCTCCGGCCGAGATACGTGCGAGTCCCGTCCAGGTACGCACGGGCCGGGTCCCGCCACGGGTCGATCCCGGTCACGCGTCCATGAGTATCCGACGACTTGCCGGATTCGGTCTCGGGTGGATCGGTCGGGGCGACGTGACCGTCGAGACGTCGACGCTGCCGATGCCGGGAGGCACCACCCTGCCGATGATCCGAGTGGCTCGCCCGGGGTCTGACCCGAGGCCCGCCTGGGTGGCGCTCCATGGCATCACGCGGCCCGGGCCCGAACACCCTCAACTGGTGAGGTTCGCGCGGGCGGTCGCCATGAGCGGTGCCTCGGTGGTGATCCCCGAGATCGCGCCCTGGCGGGAGCTGCGCCTCGATACCGGCGCGGCCGGCGCCGTCGTCCGGGCCACGCTGGACGCGCTGGAGCGCGACCCCCGCGTGATCGGACCACCCGGACTGATCGGCTTTTCGTTCGGCGGACCACAGGTCATCCGAATCGCCGCCGATCCGGGACTGGGGCCTCGGCTCGCCGGTGTCGCGTCCTTCGGCGGCTTCGCGGACATCGAGGCGATGCTGCGATTCCAGATGACCGGGATCGTCGAGGAGGAGGACCGCGTGCGTCGCCTGCAGCCCGATCCGTACGCGCGGTGGATCATCGCAGCCAACTACCTCCCGCTCGTCGAGGAGGGCGGGCAGGAGGGGGGCGGGCTCACCCCGGTCGCCGAAGCGCTCGCTGCGCTGGCCCGGGAGGCGGGAGACCGCCGGACGCCGTCGTGGGATCCGGTCTACGACCCGCGCAAGGAGCAGCTCGCTTCCGGCCTCGCAGCCGATCAGCGCGAGCTCTTCCGCCTCTTCGCGCCCCCCTCCGAGTCCGATCCGGCCGGGCAGAACGCGGAGGTCGATGCGTGGATCGCCCGATTGGTGGCGGCGGCACGGAGGGGCGCCCCCGACCTCGAGCTGACGCAGGGCATGAAACTCCACACGGCCGTGCACATTCTCCACGGGCGCAACGACAGGCTCGTGCCCTGGACGGAGGCGCACCGCCTCGCCGCACGGATCGCATCACCGCGTCCATCGACCACGGTCACCGCGCTGTTCGCGCACTCCGGGGGCGACTCGGACGGTCCGCTGGCGGATGCCCTGGAAGCCTGGCGGCTCGCCGGAGCGCTGCGACGGGTGCTCGCCATCCCCTGACCGGGGAGGCTCGCAGGGAGCTGCGTGCACGGCGTGAACCGGCCCGCCGCCGGGGAGGCCGGTCCGAGCGGCTCAGGCCCTCGGCCGCAGCGACGACCGGACCGCCGAGCGCACGCGGGAGTCCTTGTCGTCCGCGGCGTCGATCAGCAGTTGCTGCGCCTTGGGCGTTCCGATCGCAGCGAGCGCACGATACGCGGCGATCCGAATCTCGGTCGGAGACCGGGAGAAGAAGGAGGCGGTCGCCTTCTTCTCGAGCGCACTCACCGCGGAGGGGTCCCGGTAGTCCCCGAGTGCGCGACAGGCCGCCACGATGACGTCGTCGTCGTCCTCCGTCTCGAGGAGGCCGAGAAGCTGCCGCACGCCCCGCTCCACACCGAGCGCTCCGACAGCGCGCGCCGCCGCCGCACGTACCGACGGGTCCTCGTCGTCGAGCCGCGCCAGCGTCAGGACGCCGGCCGTGTCGCCACCGATCTGCTGAAGTGCCACCACGCTCGCCCGCCGGACCCTGTGGTCCTCGTGAGCGACGGTGCCGGTGAGGTGCTGGAGACCGTCGGACATGACGGCGCCTCCGATCACCTGGACGCCGTTCCGCACCACGTACCAGCGATCGTCCTCCATCATCTCGGTGATGACGTGGGGAGTGTCCGGACCGATCTCGAGGAGCATGTCGACCATCGCCCGCCGCTCGCGGAGGCCTCCGATCTGCTTCGCAGGGTCGCGATGCGCCTCCTCGACCAGCACGCGGACCGACACTTCGCCGAGCTGCCGGAGAAGTCGAACCCGATCGGCACGGGAGGCCGCAGGGGTCTCCACTGCCCGAATCACGAGCTCACGCACCACTTCGGACGTCGCGAGTTCACGCGCCAGCTCGAGCGCTTCGGGTCTCGACCCGCCGAGACGGGCGAGGGCGCTGAGCGCATCCGCGAGCTCCTTCACGAGTCCGCACGACTCCGCCTCGGCGTAGGCGGCACGGAGCTCACGCGCCGCCGCGGTCCGAGCGCTCCCCTCTCCGCTGGTGAGGTACGACGAGATCGACGCCCTGAGCGCGGCCGCGGCCTCGTCGGCGCGTCGGGTCGCGGGGTCGGGAGTCGACGACTCACGTACCTCTTCCTCACCGGCGGGAGCGCGCCCCGTCGGTTCGGGTGTGGCGCCGACGTCGTCCTCGTCGGACTCGTCGAACACGGAGGACAGAGCGCGGGCGAGTGGCGAAAGCCCGTCGCGATCCGACGTATCGGTCATTGGATCCTGAATGACGGTTGAGGAGTGATTACCTCAATGTACAACACCTTCGGGTCGTTCGCCGCCCGCGGCTTGCCGATGGCTTTTCCGTGTCGACATCTTCCCTGTCCCGTCCCCACAGCCCGGTCCAGCATGAGACGCCCGAATTCTGCCGCTCTCCCATCCCTCGCCGCCCTCCTGCTCCTCGCCGCAGGGCCCGCCTCCTCTGCCCTCGCAGCCCAGGAGAACGACCCCTTCGCGGCGCTGCAGCCCCGTACGATCGGTCCGGCCGTGATGAGCGGTCGAATCGTCGACCTGGCGGTGGTGGAGACCGATCCCAGCGTATTCTACGTGGCGTCGTCCACCGGGGGCGTCTGGAAGACCACGACCGGCGGGGTCACGTACGATCCCGTCTTCCAGGACGAGGGCACGCACTCCGTCGGCGACGTGGTCGTGCACCAGCGGGACACCTCCATCGTCTGGGTCGGGACCGGCGAGCGCGCCAGCCGGCAGTCTTCGTCGTGGGGCGACGGCGTCTACAGATCGATGGACGGCGGAGACTCCTGGACTCGGATGGGCCTCTTCGACTCGAAGCACATCGGTCGGATCATCCTCCACCCCGACGACCCGAACACCGTCTTCGTCGCCGCGATGGGTCACCTCTGGGGCCCGAACGAGGAGCGCGGGCTGTACCGCTCGACCGACGCGGGGGAGTCGTGGGAGCGCGTCCTGTTCGTCGACGACGACACCGGTGCGGTCGACGTGCACATGGATCCGGGCAATCCCGACATCCTGTACGCGGCCACGTACCAGCGTCGGCGTCGGCCCTATGCCTTCCACGGCGGTGGCCCCGGGTCGGGGCTGTGGAAGAGCGTGGACGGCGGCGACAGCTGGAGCCGGCTGACCGACGCCGCGCTGGACAACGGGCTGCCGACCGGGGATATCGGCCGCATCGGGATCGATGTCCATCGCGCCGATCCACGCATCGTCTACGCCAGCATCGAGCAGGGTGAACGCTACAACGCGTCCACCGCGTACGAGCAGCGGGACGCCGGGATCTACCGCTCCGAGGACCGCGGCGAGACGTGGGAATTCATGTCCGACTGGAATCCGAGGCCGATGTACGCCTCGCAGATCACCGTCGATCCGAATGACGATCAGCGGATCTACATGATGAACTCCTACTCCTTCTCGGACGACGGAGGGCGGACCTTCACCAGCCCGCGGCAGTCCCTCCACGGCGATGACCGGCTCGTGTGGGTGAACCCCGACAACTCCCACCACGTGATGAAGGCCGACGACGGCGGGCTCGGCATCAGCTGGGACCGAGGCCTCACATGGCTCTACGTCACCAATCTCCCGGTCAGCCAGTTCTATCGTGTCGGCGTGGACAACTCGGTGCCCTTCCGGGTCTGTGGCGGGCTGCAGGACAACGGCTCGTGGTGTGGACCGAGCGCCACCTATCGTTCGGAGGGCATCATCGACGGCGACTGGTTCAAGACCGGTGGGGGCGACGGCTTCCGGAACGTCTTCGACACGACCGACAATCGGACGCTCTTCAACGAGTCGCAGTATCTGGGCCTGCAGCGGATCGACCTCGCGACGGGTCAGAGCACCAGCATCCGCCCGAACCAGCCCGAGGGGTTCATCGGGCCGCGGCGCAACTGGACGACCTGGCCCGACGTCGATGGGCCCGATCAGCGCCTCGGCAACGCCATGCCCCCGGGAAACTGGGACGGCCCCTTCATTCTCTCTCCACACGATCCCCACACCATCTATGCGGGCCTCGATTCCCTGTATGTGAGCCATGATCAGGGCAGCAACTGGGAGTCGCTGGGACGGCTGGTGAGCGACCTGGACCGCCGTGACCTCCGGACGATGGGTGAACTCCCCGACTCCTTCACCCTCTCGCTGGACGATGGCATCCCGTACTGGCCGACGCTCACCGAGATCGCCGAGTCGCCGGTCACCGCGGGCGTCCTCTGGGTCGGGTCGGACGACGGCCAGGTGCATGTGAGCCGCGACGGCGGCACGAGCTGGACGGACGTCACGGCCAACGTACCGGCGCTGCCGGACCTCGCGTGGATCAACGGCATCGAGCCGTCCCGCGTGGCGGAGGGCCGCGCCTACCTCGTGGCGAACGACTACCGGAACGACGACTACGCGAACTACGTGTGGGCGACCGACGACCATGGGGCCACATGGCGCCGGATCGATGGGGATCTGCCTCCCGAACGGGTGGCCCGGACGCTCCGGGAGGACCCGCGCAACCCGGACGTGCTCTACCTCGGCACCGAGATCGGGCTGTTCGTGTCCCTCGATCGTGGCGATACGTGGACGCAGTTCGACGGCGGGATGCCGACGATGGCGTTCAACGATCTCGTGGTGCATCCGCGAGACAACGACCTGGTGCTGGCCACGCACTCCCGGGGAATCTGGATCGTGGACGACCTCAACGCGATCCAGCAGTGGGATGATGCGGCAGGCGGGGACGGGGGTCTCGACGTGACCGCGCCCCGCACGCACCTCTTCCGACCCGAGGCCGCGCATCAGATCCGCTACGACGGCCAGCGCGGGCACACCGGGGACATGATCTTCTACGGCGACAATCCGCCCGCCGGGGCGATTCTCGACTTCACGCTGGAGGACGACGGACCGTACACGATCTCCCTCCACGACGTGCGCGGGACCGAGGTGGCGCGACTGCCGCAGCGGCCGGGGAACGCCGGACTGAACCGGGTCACCTGGAACCTCCGTCACTCGATGGGCACCCCCCGCGAGTCCCGTGTCGGACCGTCGGGGCCGCTGGTCGTGCCCGGCGCCTACACGGTCCGTCTCACGGCGGACGACGTCGTGGTCGAACAGCCGTTGAGCGTTCGGGAGGATCCGCGGATCGACGTCGATGCACAGGTCCGGGCCGAGTGGACGGCGACGCTGCTGCGGCTCGAGCGACTCCAGATCGATGCGGGCACCTTCGCGGACGAGGTCGAGACCGCCGTCGACGCACTCGAGGACGACGATACCGGGGAACGAGCCGTCAAGCTGCGCGACCTCGACCGGGAGGCGGGCGAAATCGCGTCGCGCGCGCGGCGCCTGGGCGGAGTGGCGGGGCAGGTCGGCCCGATGACCGGCGACCAGAGGGCGCTCGAGGCCTTCGTGCGGGAGATGCTCACGACCCTCCGCGCGGAGTTCGAGGCGGTACGGTGAGCGCCCACTTCTCCCCCGCCCTCTTCACCTTTCTGGAGGATCTCGAGGCGAACAACGACAAGGTCTGGTTCGACGACAACCGCGAACGCTACGACGAGGTGCTCCGCGAACCCGCCGTCGGGTTCATTCTGGACTTCGGCCCCCGGCTGAAGGAGATCTCACCGCACTTCCGGGCGGACCCGCGGAAGCGGGGCGGG
>Ga0207419_1001776_pt1 | contig 15397 bp, 15 predicted proteins | sample ElkSloMetagenome_4_FD_184723 | JGI IMG/M metagenome (GOLD analysis project Ga0207419, IMG submission 184723) | Hot spring microbial communities from Elkhorn Slough, Monterey Bay, USA - MD2A (version 2) | ecosystem: Environmental > Aquatic > Marine > Intertidal zone > Estuary: Microbial mat ...
AAGCCGTTAGACAAGACGGGGAGACGGGGAGACGGGGAGACGGGGAGACGGGGAGACGGGGAGACGGAAAGCGGAAAGCGGCGTTTTTAAACGGAGAGTCTGGTGTTCTACTCGCTGACTTTCAGGCGCAGGCCGCGTTCTGGCGTTAGGGTTTGTCCATCTGGGCCGGCAAATTCGAAGGGTACGGAGACCAGCTTCATGTTGCGATTGAGCTGGATGGCGAAGTGAAGATGCGGGCCGGTTGAAAAGCCGGTGTTGCCGGATCGGCCGATTTGTTGGCCGCGCCGGACCCGTTGGCCGGGCAGGACGATCACACCCTCGTAGTCCAGGTGGGCGTAGACCGCCATGCTGCCATCATCGTGCAGCATGCGAACATAGTTGGCGCGTGGTCCGTCGTATTCGATATTGGTGCCGGCACCAGAAAACCAGCGCGCGACGTCCATGACGATGCCCTCGCGGGCGGCGTGAATGGGCGTGCCGACCGGCATGCCGATATCAACTGCGTAGTGCGAATCTGGCTTGCTGTGGCTGAACGAGCCGCCAAAAGCCTGGCCAACAACAAAGGCCTGACTAGGCGCGAAGGGTGGTCGATAGGCCTGGGTTGGACGATGGCGTGCGCCTGGATCACCGGGCAGGGCTTCGGAGCGCAGTTGATAGCTCCAGGATTTGCGCGAATTAAACGCGCCAATGGTGACCAGCTCGCGGGTGGCGCCAGCCCCCAGAACAAAATTATTCGGCAATTCAGGATAGGAGACGACATTCTCAGCCTCTTCCAACCACACCTTGATCGCCAGCGGACCTTGCGTATGGTTCCTGAATTTCCAGACCGGATCCTCGCGAGTTCCCGCCTTGACGATTTCCATCATCGCCTCAGGTCGTGCAATCGCGCGTTGCACGGTTAATTCATGCTCGGTGACCGGGCGCTGATCCGTGAAGTGAGTAATCCCCGCCTCATCCGTCCACGAATAAATGGTCTGCGCCGTAAGATTCTGGAACGACACCAACAGCAAAAAGGTGCCTACCAATCTCAGCAGACTGAGAACCCTCGTCTTCCGTTTCCCGTTGTCCGTCTCGCCAATGACTGTCTCACCAGCCATCACATCAACACTCAATCACATTCACCGCCAGCCCACCGCGCGAAGTTTCCTTGTATTTGGTCTTCATGTCGCGACCGGTATCGCGCATGGTTTTAATGACCTTGTCGAGGCTGACGTGGTACTTCCCGTCGCCGGCCATGGCCATTCGGGTGGCGTTGACGGCTTTGACCGCGCCCATGGCATTGCGCTCAATGCAGGGGATCTGCACCAGCCCGCCGACCGGATCACAGGTCAGGCCCAAATTGTGCTCCATGCCGATTTCAGCGGCGTTTTCAACTTGCGTCATGCTGCCACCGAGCGCCGCGGTCAAACCACCGGCCGCCATCGAGCAGGCCACCCCGACCTCGCCCTGGCAGCCGACTTCCGCGCCAGAAATTGAAGCATTTTCCTTGTACAACAAGCCAATCGCGCCAGCGGTCAGCAGGAACTCGAGCACGCCTTCTTCGTCGGCGCCGGCAACAAAGCGGCGATAGTGGTGCAGCACCGATGGGATGATTCCCGCGGCACCGTTGGTTGGCGCGGTGACCACTCGACCACCGGCGGCATTTTCCTCATTGACAGCGAGCGCGTAGAGATTGATCCAATCGAGCTGATCGAGATTGTCTTTTTTAGCTCGGTGTTTTAGCTTTCGGTAAAGCGTGGGTGCCCGGCGTAGAACCTTGAGTCCGCCCGGTAAATGGCCGGTCTGTTCCAGACCGCGCTGGACACAGTCCTTCATGGCTTGCCACAGCGCAAAAATGCCGTTGCGCACTTCATCAGCGTCGCGCCATGCCTGTTCGTTGGCAAACATGACATCGGCAATGCGCAGTCCCTGATCATCACAAATGGCCAGCAGCTCGGCGCCGGTGGAAAACGGATACCGAAGTTCGGTGCGATCAGACATGATGCGGTCGGCCGCAGCATCTTCAGTATTGACCACGAAACCACCGCCGACCGAGTAATAATCACGCGTCAGCAGCAGGTCGCCCTGCGCATCGAGGGCGGCGAAGCGCATGCCGTTCGGGTGATGCGGCAAGGTCTGGCGTTTGTGAAAAATCATGTCCTTGCGCAGATCAATCGCAATCTCACGACGGCCCGACAGGCGCAACCGTCGTGTTTCAATGATTTCTGCCATGCGAGTGGCGATGTGATCAGGGTCGACCCGGTCTGGCACCTCGCCTTCCAGGCCCAACAAAACGGCGCGATCCGACCCGTGGCCGCGCCCGGTATGGCCGAGTGATCCAAACAGGTCAATTTGCACGCGGGCGGTTTGGTCATGCACCCCCGCCTCGGTCAAACGGTTGAGAAAAATCCCGGCCGCGCGCATCGGCCCGACCGTGTGAGAACTCGACGGCCCGATGCCAATTTTGAATAAATCGAAGATGCTGACAGCCATGGGCCCGGAGTTTACCCCACGTTGCTGAGACAGATGCCGCGCGATTTCGGTGGCTCTTCACATCGAAAATTCATTATTCGGCCCGACTGGACGCATCGCCGCGAGAATGAAATACTTGGCGGTCCTGCATACAGCTGTTAATCGGGGTAATCCTGCCATGAGTCTGATCCTGTATTCCCGCCCCGAGTGCGGGCTGTGCGACAACGCCGAAGCCATGCTGGCTGAGGGCGGCATGGCCAAGGTTTATCAAAAGGTTGATATTGAGACTGATCTTGAACTGATTGCACGCTATGGCGACCAGGTGCCGGTGCTGCTTAACGACGAGACCGGTGAAAAGCTGGGCTGGCCGTTTACCGTATCGCAGGCCAGAGCGCTTATCGATGAATAATTATGATCGGTGATTATTTTGCTGAAAAACCACTTGCTGGAAAAACGTTCAAGACAACTCATAAATCACAGGTCATGAGAAAGTAGTTGTGAGAAGAGATTCGTGAGCTCGACCAGCGCAGTTATTACCGAAATTGATGCCTCGGCGCTGGCCAGCGCGCTGAGCGCGGGCATTATCAGCGTGCTCAAGCGCCGCGACTATATCAACAGCATCAATGTCTTTCCGGTGCCCGATAGCGATACCGGGACCAACCTGGCGTTTACGCTGGCCAGCGTGCATTCATCCATTGAACAGTCTGACAAGCGCAGTTTGAGCGATTTGCTTGATCAGGTTGCCGAGGCGGCCATCAACGGCGCGCGTGGCAATTCGGGCGCGATCATGGCGCAGTACTTTCAGGGGCTGAATGAATCCGGCAAGGATGCAAAGAAGCTTGATGCACCACGCTTGGCAAGCATGACCGCGGATGCTGCGGGCTCAGCCTGGACGGCCATGTCAAATCCCGTACCCGGCACCCTGCCCACCGTGCTTGAAGATTTTTCAGACGAACTGACTCGGCGCGTGGGCGATGGCGTCAATGACATCCGCGAGCTGTTTCGGCACGGGCTGGAACGGGCTCGTCAGTCGCTGGCTCACACGCCGGATCAATTGGCGGTGCTCAAGGATGCCGGCGTGGTTGATGCGGGTGCCCAGGGTTTCGTTGACATGCTCGAAGGCATCTGGGGCTACATGCGCAGTGGCAACGTGCCTCCGCTCCCTAAAGGCAGCGCGAGCCAGATCAAACACGAACCGGCTGGTTTTGATCAAAAGGCACCTGAGCATCATCGCTTTTGCACCGAATGCCTGTTGGAAAGCGAAAAGCTCGACGTCGATGGATTGCGCTCACGCCTCGAGGCACTGGACGCCAGCTCGCTGGTTGTAGCCGGCGGCGCGCGCAAGGCGCGAGTGCACATCCATACTGATTCACCGGGTGACGTGTTTCGACTGTGCAATGAATTTGGTGAAATTCGGCAGCAAAAAGCCGACGACATGGCGAAGCAACACGGCTTGATGAATCAATCAGGCACGGTCGCCATCGTGACCGACTCGGCCGCCGATCTGCCGGTCGAAGAGGTCGAGCGATTGGCGATCCACATCGTGCCATTGCGACTGATTTTCGACAACGACGAGTATCTCGATAAGCTCACGATTACGCCAGCCGAGTTCTACGCCAAGCTGGGCGGGTCTGATCTTAAGCCGCAGACCTCGCAACCGCCGCCGGCGGATTTCCGCCGTCAATTTGACCTGCTGACATCGCACGGTCTGGAGGCTTTGGCGGTTCAGATCTCGGGTGCGCTATCCGGCACTCGCCAGGCGGCTGAGAGCGCTGCCAAATTAATCAACGACAGCGCGGGTCACAGCCTGACGATTGCGGCTGGAGATTCGGATGGGCCTGATGGTAATTCAGGCAATCACCCAAACGCTCCAGTCCAGGTCTTCGACACCTTGAATGCGGGCAGCGGACAGGCGCTGATGGTGCTGTGGGCGGCTGAAGCGGCGTCGCGTGGTTGGGAACGGGCCGATATTGTCGAAGAACTCAATAGGCATATCAATGACTTCCAGACCTTTGCGCTGGTCCGCGACTTGTCGTGGGGCGTGCGTGGCGGGCGCGTCAAGCCGTGGATGGAAAAAGTCTCGCGCACGCTCAAGCTCAATCCGATACTGACGGCGTCTCCGAGTGGTGAGCTCAAAGCCTGCTCGGTCGTCCCAGGGCGCAAAAAAACGGTTCAGCGTTTTGCCCGTTTTGTGCTGCGGAAGATGAAGCGTGATGTTTGCTACCGCTTGCTGATCAGCCATACCAATGCGCGTGAAGATGCCAAAGCGCTGCGTGATCTACTGCTGGCCGGCCACCCAGAAGTCGATGCTTGCTGGTTGGAGGAGGCTAGCCCAGCATTGGGTGCTCATGCTGGCCCGGGAAGCCTGATTGTTGGGCTTCATCCCTGGTCCAAACCGGAGCGGCGCAATGTTTGAATTTTTTTCGATTGGGTTGATGGCGCTGGGTGGGTACCTGCTGGGTTCGATTTCAGGCAGTTTGGTTTTGGGGCGCTTTCGCGGCGTTGATATTCGGGCGTTGGGATCGGGCAACGCGGGCGGCACCAATGCGCTGCGCACGGTCGGCTGGAAATTTGCCCTGGGCGTGGTGCTGATCGATGTTGGCAAAGGCGTGCTGGCCGCTGCGGTCTTGCCACTGATATTGGCCAGCAGCGGTAGCGCCGAGTGGCTGCTGTTCGGTTCGGTGGCAGGTTTTGCCGCTGTGATTGGCCATATCTGGCCGGTGTATTTTCGCTTCAAGGGTGGCAAGGGCGCCGGCACTGCTGTCGGCGTCGTGCTCGGCCTGGCACCCTGGTGTATCCTGCCGCTGCTCACGGTTTGGCTGGTGACCATTATCGGCACCGGTTACGTCGGGCTGGCCACCATTCTGGCCGGCTTGAGTCTGGTCCCCGCAATGTGGCTGCTCGGACCTGAGCCACTGCCAGCCGCCCTCGGCACCCTGGCCATCGCGCTGGCGGTTATCTTGATATTCACCCACCGCGAAAATCTCGCGCGTATGCGCACGGGCACCGAGAATCGTTTCGAAAAAGCGCGCCTGATCAAGCGACGTTGATGTCTTGGTTCCAACGACCTGATTTTGACGCCGCCGCATGATCTTGGCACTGTGCTGATCTCAAAGCACTGAAGAAAAAGCTGAAAATCTTTGTAATGCGAAGAGCGCTAAGCCGCTATTCAGAAATGCTGAAAATCTAAATTGGTAATTCTGTATGAGTCAAAACCTTGCTGAATTACTGGACTGTTTGGCTGATGGGCAAGTTCACAGCGCTCAGGCGCTGGCGCGTGAACTCGCCATTGGCCACCGCGACGTTTTGAAACGTATTGAGCAGTTGCGCGAACTGGGATTGTCCGTGAGAGCCGAGAGCGGCGCTGGCTATCAGCTGGCAGACCCCATCCAGCGCCTGGATGATGATCGAATAAGCAAACATCTGGATCAGCCGCCGATTGATCTGGAGCTGCGCTTTCTAGTCGATTCCACCAATGCCTGTTTGAGCCGAGAGCTTGGCGACCAGCCCCCACCGAGGGCCTTGATTGCCAGAGCTCAAAGCCAGGGTCGAGGTCGACGCGGGCGCGATTGGATCTCGCCGCCTGGGGCCGGGCTGTATTTATCGCTGGCGTGGCGCTTTGAGGAGGGCTTGCGTGGCCTGTCAGCGCTCAGCCTGGTGACCGGTTTGGCCGCCGCGGAGGTGTTGAAATCCCACGGGCTGGCCGAGGTGGCCTTGAAGTGGCCGAATGACCTGATCGTCAACGGCAGAAAACTTGGCGGTTGTCTGATTGATATCAACGGCACGGCTGACGGCCCGTGTGACGCTATTGCCGGGCTAGGTATCAATCTGGACTTGGGTGACACTGTCGCCATTGACCAACCGTGGATCGACCTGGGTCAATTGGGAATAAAACCTGATCATGATCGTCTGTGTGCTGAGCTGATCAACGCACTCACGCGTGCCTACAGCGAACTGGATCGTGCTGGCTTTGAGGCGTTTGAGCAGCGATGGGATCAGTTCGATGCCTTGAAGAATTCACCGGTCCGGGTCGAGCGCGGGCACAAGCCAGAGCTTAATGGTAAGGCTCTGGGCGTCGACTTACAGGGCCGATTGCAGGTCGAAACAGCCGCAGGTATAGCGTACTTAAGCAGCGGAGAAGTCAGTGTTCGAGCGCTCTGATCTGGTCGTCGATGTCGGCCACAGCCGGATCAAATGGGCACGCTGCTCTGATGGTGTCGTGGACGACGTCTTAAAAGGTGCCTGTTCGATCAACGAAATTGACGTGCTGCTTGACTGGATCAGACAAGACGTGATCGAACGGCAGCCGATCCACCGCGTGATCTGGTCACCGCAGGGCAATACTGGTGTAACTGAAAAGCTTCGCGACGGATTTAAGTCGCTCGGGGTATCCTGTCGTTCTTTGACGACTGGAAGTATCGACTTGCCCGTTGCACCCGCATACGCCCAACTAGGTTCTGATCGCTGGCTGGCCCTGCAGTGGCCCTGGACGACATCTCAGCGCCCTTTTTGCGTGGTCGACTGTGGTACAGCGGTAACGGTTGATGCCGTCGACGCTGAAGGTCAGCACCTCGGCGGCTGGATCATGGCCGGCCTGCCAAGCCTGGCCCGCGGACTTGCTGATCTGGCACCTCAGCTTCCACAGGCCGATCTCAACGCCAGCACCGGTTCAATGCCTGCCACTGATAGCGCGGTAGCCATCGGTAGCGGTTTTCGCATACAGCTACTCGGCGGCGTCGAGCACGCCCTGGCCCAGCTGCGAACCTGTCTTGGACCTGATCTGGCCTGCTGGATTACCGGCGGCGATGCGCTCAGCCTGCAAGGTGAGCTGAATCAAACGACTCGCCATGATCCCGATCTGGTGCTGCGCGGTCTGGCCCTGGCCGGAGTGGCTGAATGAACGCCTCGTTATGGCGATGGTTGGCGCTCGCGCTGCTGGCGCTGAATCTGCTGATGGGCTTGTTGTGGCTCCAGTCCAACCCAGAGCCTGCTGCTGAACGCTCGCCCTTGCCACCCTTGGATGACAGTCTTCCAAGGCTCGAACTGGTCGAAGAGATGTCCCAGGCAACGGCTGATCCGAATACCGAGCAGTGCTACACCATCGGCCCTTTGCCAACGTTGCTGGCCCAGCAGCGGGCTGATGATCGACTGCGCGCCTTTGCCAGCGCGCAGCGCACGCGCCAGACCACGGCGGATTCAGATCGTGGATGGTGGGTATACCTGCCGGCCAGCAGTCGCGCCGAGGCGACCAGCCTGAGCCGCGAATTGGCCCAACGTGGCGTGGAAGATTACTACGTGGTCACCAGCGGGGCGATGGAGAACAGCGTGTCGGTGGGTTTGTATCAGAGTATCGACAACGCGCGCGCCCGCCAGGCTCGCATTCGCGGTTTTGGCTTTGATGCCCAGCTTGAGGTGCGGCGCGAATCCATTCCGCAGTTCTGGATCGACTACCGGATTGCGCCCGATGAGCGCTCGCCGTGGCGCTTTATCGTGCGCGCATCGCCGGGTGCTCAACATCGTGAGATTCCCTGTTTTTGAGCAGGTTGATGACAAGCCGCCAGCGATAACAAACCGGATGGAATTCAAGCTGACCGCGCGCATTTTTTCCGGACCGCTCGGCCCCTGGCTTCGGCTGATGCGCTTTGACCGTCCGATCGGCATTGTTCTGCTGCTGTGGCCAACCTGGTGGGGCTTGTGGCTGGCCGCCGGTGGCGTCCCCGATCTCAAAAACCTGGTCATCTTCACGCTCGGTGTCGTGGTCATGCGCTCGGCCGGCTGCGTTATCAATGACTATGCTGATCGAGATATCGACCCGCTGGTCACCCGCACCCAAACTCGCCCGATTGCGGCCGGCGAAATACGCCCGTCACAGGCCCTGCTGCTGTTTTTTATCCTGATGGGCCTGGCGCTTCTGCTCGTTCTGATGACCAATCGACTGACCGTACTGCTGGCCTTCGGCGGCGCGCTGCTGGCCGGCACCTATCCGTTTTTCAAGCGCTTTACTCATTTTCCGCAAGTTGTCTTGGGCGCAGCGTTCGGCTGGGCAATTCCGATGGCCTTTGCTGCTGAAACTGGCCAGGTGCCCGCGCTCGCCTGGTGGCTATTTGCCGCGAATTTGGTCTGGACGGTGATCTACGATACCCAGTACGCAATGGCCGATCGCATGGACGACCTCAAGGCCGGCGTCAAATCCACCGCGATTGCCTTCGGTCGTTTTGATCTGCCAATTCTGGCCGCGCTCATGGGCGCGATGACGGCCATCTTGCTGTTGATCGGACTCCGCGACCTGCCGCACCCCGCCTGGTTTACCGCCGTGGCGCTGGTCATGCTGCACTTCCAACGACAGCTCTGGCGCATCCGTACCCGCAACCCACAGGCCTGTTTTCAGGCATTTTTGAGCAACCACTGGATTGGATTATTTTTGTTCGTCGGAATTGCGTTGAGTCTTGGGTTTGATCAATTGAAAATCTTTTAATGCAAAGCACGCCAAGGACACGAAGAAAAAGAAGGCTTTGAGCTTTTCCCTTTTTCCCTTTTTGCGTTCTTCGCGCGTTTCGCGTCAAAGCAGTTTTTTATGCACAGCAACTCAAGCCCGTGCCAGCACCCAGAGATCGACCCGCTCGACGCCGGCGCGCTTGAGTATGCGGGCGCATTCGTCGAGCGTTGAGCCGGTGGTCATTACATCATCGACCAAGGCGATGTGGCGGCTGCCTGGCGGTAGATAGTGGAGCGCGAAGGCACCGCGCACGTTGCCGCGACGGCGATCAGCGGGCAGATCAGACTGTGCCCTGGTCGCTCGACGCCGTCGAAGGGCGTTGACCCAGGGTAGGTTTTGCATGGATCGCGAAAGATCACGGCAAAGCATTTCAGCCTGATTGAAGCCTCGCCGCCAGCGCCGGTTGCGGTGCAAGGGTACGGGTATCAGCAACTGTGGCCGCACCCAGCGTTGAGCGGCTGCGCGACGCGCCATCAACTGCGCCAAGACCCGCCCCGCGGCCAGATCGCCACCAAACTTGAAACGCTGGATCAAACCCTCGATTGCCCCTCGATAGGCAAAGGCGGGCTGGCAATGATCAAAATTCGGGAGGCGAGTTGTGCAACGACCGCACAGCGCAACCGAGCGCACCAGCTCCAGACCGCAGCGATCACATTGGCAAGTTAGAGTATCGAGTCGAGTTTCGCACGGCGCGCAGCAGTCCAATCCGGCTCGACCCTGCAAACCGCAGATCAGACAAACCGGTGGATACAGCCAGCGATCAAACGATCGCAAAGCGCGCAGGTTGACAAGCCCACCCATCGCTTCGGATACTTGCCGCCATTTCATTGTATAAGACTAAAACCTGCCGATGCCCACGACCGAGCTTAGCACTGGCAACGATTTTTTTAACCACGGCAAGAATCACGCGCTGCTTGAATTACCGCTTCCGCGCGAAAAATCTGGCCCAGAGTTGTCCGGGTCAGCCAGCGCGGTTGGGAGCCGTGATGAGTTGTAGCAGGTGTATGCATGAGCTTGGATGATCGCGCCATTGCCCGTCAGTTTGGACGCTCGGCAACAACCTACGACGATCACGCCGTGCTCCAGCGCGAAGTGGGCGAACGCTTACTGGATCGACTGCAGGGGCTCAAATTCGAACCCACCAGCATTCTTGATCTTGGCTGCGCCACCGGTGTCCAGTCCCAGGCTTTGCACCAGCAGTTTCCGAACGCCAGGCTTGTTGCCATTGATCTCGCTCGGCCGATGCTGAGTCAGGCGCACAAGCGTCGCGGCTGGTGGAGAAAACGTTTTGATCTCATTCAGGCCAATGCGCAAGCCCTGCCGCTTGCCGAAGACAGTCTGGATCTGGTCTACTGCAACCTCATGTTGCAGTGGTGCAATCGACCGGATCAGGTCTTTGCCAGTTTGCGGCGTGCCCTCAAGCCCGGCGGATTGCTGCTGGTATCAACCTTCGGTCTGGACACATTGACAGAGCTGCGCCAGGCTTGGGCCCAGGTCGATGCACAGCATCATGTCGGTCGGTTTACCGACGTTCAAAAGCTTGGCGCCGCGCTTACTCAGGCTGGTTTCGCCGAGCCGGTGTTGGATACTGACTGGATCACTACCACCTACAACAATCCCCGTGATTTGCTGAGCGAACTTAAAGGTCTCGGTGCGACCCATGCTGCCGATGACCGGGCACGCGGCTTGATGCCGCCATCGCACCTACGAGCGCTCTTCGCAGCCTACGAGTCGTTCAAGCACAAAGATGGTCCGTATCCAGCCACCTGGGAAGTGGTCTATGCCTCAGCCTGGGCACCTGATCACGGCCAGCCCATGCGCGGTAATGATGGTGAAGTTGCCAGCGTGCCGGTATCCAGCCTCAAAGTTCTGAAACGATAGTTATTCAAAGGCTACTTAAAAACCGTCAAGCACAAACCCGATTTCGGCCCGCTTCTTTTGATCTATACAAGAGCTCATCTGCGATACGCAGCAAATCGCTGATATCACTCATGGCATTCGTCCACTGGGCAACGCCGATGCTGACCGTGACCGGCAGAGCCTCTTTTCGGCCGTCGACTTTAAAGCGATGTGCTTCAATCGCAAGGCGAAGTCGTTCGCACGTGGCAAGGGCAGAGTCGAGTGAATGACCGGGCATGAGCAGCGCAAATTCCTCGCCACCGATGCGCGCCAGCAGATCACCACTTCGAATGTGTTCAGACAGCACCGTAGCCACCTGGCGCAGTACATCATCGCCGGCTAAATGGCCAATGATGTCATTGACATCCTTGAATCGGTCGATATCCAGAATGGCCAAGCTGAGCGACGGCGTGCCCGGGTCACGACTAACCGCAATCGCATCTTTGAGCTGGTCCATTAAATGACGACGATTGTGCAGGCCCGTCAAATCATCGCGAATAACGTTCTCTTGCATTTCGGCCAGAAACGCAACTTCAGCGTTGCCTTCGGCCAGATATTTCAACACCGAATCGCCAATTCTGATCTGATCACCATCTTTCAGTGCCTGACGCTCCACCGGCAGCATGTTGATCAAGGTCTGGTTGGTCGAGCGCAGGTCCTCCAGCCATAGTTCGGTGTCGTTCAAGAAAACCCGACAATGCGACCGTGAAACGCTGCGTGAAGGAATTTTGAAATCTGCGTTGCTACCGCGACCAATCACCGCCGGCAAGTCACCAAGATCAAGACGAGCGCCCAGGCGCGGCCCGCGGATGACCACCAGGCAGGCCATGTGCGTCGACCTGCTGCCACTACCGTCCTTCGACAGAAGAAGCGTGCACGGATCGGTCTGTTCACTGTTTCCAGAGCGGTTCCCCATCAACCAGCCTCTTGTAGATTCAGGAAAATAATCAGGGCAATGAAATCAAATTCGTCGATAGATTCTACCGCACGCTTGGCAGTTGGCGAATTTTTGAAAACCGAGTATCAAAAAATCGCTGAAAGCTGGTGCAGTTTTTAATGTCGCTGCTTCAATGTCAGTGGGTGTTTAAACACGTGGTATTCTATCGCGCGGGATAGCAGCAGTGGATTGCTGCGGACTATCCGTCAGTCTTTAATCCTCGAATTTCGCAAAATCAACGCAAAAATCAACGCAGGTAAGTTCATGTCCGATAAGCAAAACCAAGTTGACGCCCACAACAAGGCCACAGAACGATTCGTAAAACTGGCCAACGAAATGGCCAACGAAGAAGGCCAGGATATTAAAATGATTTCGGCTGCCTTGATGGCCGCCTCAGGGGTCTATGCCACCTTCATGGCCGCCGGCAATCAGGGCTTCCTGGCTCCGGGCGGCGTGGATCGCGTCGCTGAAGTCTACAAAAACAACCTGGGCTACATCCAGGAGCGAAAAAAACAGGAAATGGAGGCCCAGGGCCTTGAGGCCAAACCCATGGGTGAAGTCAGCGATAGTGCTGAAACCCCGAAGGCCTGATTAAAGCCGGAAAACCCTTCGCAGAAATGTTCAGGGCCCTTAGCTCAGCTGGTTAGAGCAGCCGACTCATAATCGGTAGGTCGTAGGTTCAAGTCCTACAGGGCCCACCATTTCTTTCATCAAGGCCAGTTTGGTTTGATTAGCGAGTCAATCCGCTGTTGAATCAGTCTTTTCATCAAACACTCGAACCCGCAGCATGACGAGGGCTGCCAGTGAAAGCAGCAGAATTGCGCCGGCTTCAAACAGGATGTTCTGCGGGTCCATGTCTTTGCCTTGCAGCACGATCAATCGTGCGATCGCGGTCATCGCAATCAGTAGTGGATAGATGAACGGCGACCCTCTTCCGGTGTAGAACACGGCGATCATCGCGATGACCTCGGTGTAGAGGAACATCAGAAGAATATCGGCCAGGGTGATGTCCCAGGCTTCAATCACGATGCCGACCTTGATTGCAGCTGCAACCACTGTCATTAATGCCGTCAGGATCAGCAGCGATTTCTCGACGAACTTGAAGCTGTCCATCGCGAACTGATCTGAGCGCTGGCCGATGCCAGACGGTTGCTCCTTCGGTACGTTTTGTTCAGGCTCAACCATTGTCAGTTTCCGTGCCGGTGAGCCACCAGGCTAACCCACAGTTGAAGGCTCAAATGGCGGCACTTGCCTGGCTGCTGATGACAGTGGCTTATTCGCACTCGGCGAGCACCGGGCGCGCTAAGCGCTCGATCGAGTAGTTTGCCGATTCATAGCCGGCCGTCTGGCTGACGAAGTCAATATCGCCGGACAGATCGTCGAAAAATTGCATGGTGAGTTTGCCAAAGGGGATGTTTTGTACGCCCTCGATATCGCCCGGCATACCGAATGCGGTGTCGCGCGGTTGGAACAGGTCTTCAATGATAAGTGCGTCACCGACAAACTGGCCGACGCCGGACATCCAGGTCTGCCAGTCACCGCTTCGTGCCAGGGTGCCTTCACGGTTGGTGCCGCTTGGCGTATAGCTGAACCAGTAAACCAGACCGCGTCCGTCTTCAATGACTTCAACGACGAAGCCTTCGCCGACACGGTCTGGATTGAACCAGGCCCCGGAGGCCCACTGCATTGGCTGCTGATTGTCACAGCGGCTGCCGGCCAGACGGGTGAGCTGGTAGTGATCCGAGCGAAACCCAACATCGGGTAAAGGAGGCCAGGTGATTTGGACATCACCTGGCTGGGATAAATCGTATCCGGTGTAACCGATCTGGAATTCTGCGTGCAGCCGCTCGGGTCCAACCCGGTCCAGTCGTAGCGCACCGCCGCCAAATATCGCGAACTCAAGATCATTGAAGCCCTTGTCAAACTCGCCGCGCGTTCGATTAAGCGGTTCAAGCCTGATGGTTGTTTCGTCAGTGTGGCCAGTGTTGAACAACCAAAGCTGACGGTTGAATGAAATGTGCGAAAACCAGTAGACCAGCGGCGTGCCGTTTTCCAGCAGCATGACCGACAGTCCTTCGCCGGGCCGATGAATATCGTACCAGCTGCCGCTGACGGTGGGATCCAGAGCCATGCGCTCGCGTCCCAGGCACTGGTTCTGATCACCACCCCAGTGACGCTCAGCAATCCAGGCATCAAGATCGGGATCGTTGATTTCAATCGGATTCCAGCACAGGTTGATGCTGCCAAGCTCCAAATCCTCGAACCACGCAGGATCAAGCTCGCCGCTAAAAGCGTTGTCCGCCAACCATAGTCCACGGTTGCGCGTGCCCAAGTTATCCGGTAATCCCGCTTTCATCGCTTCCAGCGCCGGCTCAATGCTGCCCTCGAGTTGATTGTTGGAAAGATCAAGAAACATCAAGTCGAGGTAGCGATTGTCGCTGCCGACAAATGCGTCTGGAATCATGCCGCTGAGCAGGTTGTTTGACAGGTCGAGCGATTCGATTGGGGACGGCAAGCGCTCCCCACTGGTGATGTTCGGATTTTGAACAAATTCAGGTAGCCGCCCAGACAGCTGGTTGCTTGAGAGATTGACGTAGCGGGGATAGGTCGGAATGCGCTCCAGGGCCCCTTCTATTGCGTTGTCTGACAAATCCAGATTATCGGCCGGCAAGGTTGCACCACTGCCGAAGAACTCAATTATTTCATCGCTGAGCGAGCCATTGAGCCCATTGCCAGCGAGGTTAAGCGAGCTGAACTCGACATTGCCCAATTCATCCTGACCACAGGACACCCCATACCAATCGCACCAGTGAAGGTCAGGATCAAGCCAGCCGTCGTTGTTGATCCAGTTGTTGCCGTCAAGGGCTTCATACAGTGCTGGTAGCAATGAATCATCGGGCTCCGGCGGCGCTGGGCTGAGTACCTGCGCATACGAGGGCACCAGCGCGATGGACAGGCTCAGAAAAGCCGCAATCGCAATAATGAACTTTTTCGATAATGTAGTCGCTGAGCTGGATGTCATCACGAATCCAAAAGGTACTTTGATACGCCGGTCGGTAAGTCTATCATCCTGGTTTGGCTCAAGATAGCCTTGCTCGGTTGGCCGGGCTTGGTGCCAAGGGGTTTATACTGGCGCGTTTCATCAGCCAGACAAATCCGTGACCAGCCTTTCAGACCAGCTTGAGCGCCGACGCACCTTCGCCATCATTTCTCACCCCGATGCGGGCAAGACTACGCTGACCGAGAAGTTTCTGCTGTTTGGCGGCGCTATTCAGCTGGCTGGATCGGTCAAGTCGCGCAAGGCCTCGCGCCACGCGACCTCGGACTGGATGGAGATGGAAAAAGAGCGCGGCATTTCGATCACCTCCTCGGTGATGCAGTTTCCCTACAAGGAGCGCATCGTCAACTTGCTAGACACCCCGGGCCACGCCGATTTCTCCGAAGATACCTATCGGGTGCTGACCGCGGTCGATTCCGCGCTGATGGTGATCGACTGCGCCAAGGGCGTCGAGGAGCGGACCATCAAGCTGATGGAGGTCTGTCGGATGCGAACGACGCCGATCTTCACCTTTATCAACAAGCTCGACCGCGAGGGCCGCGAGCCGATCGAGCTG
>Ga0207419_1001777_pt1 | contig 15388 bp, 13 predicted proteins | sample ElkSloMetagenome_4_FD_184723 | JGI IMG/M metagenome (GOLD analysis project Ga0207419, IMG submission 184723) | Hot spring microbial communities from Elkhorn Slough, Monterey Bay, USA - MD2A (version 2) | ecosystem: Environmental > Aquatic > Marine > Intertidal zone > Estuary: Microbial mat ...
GCCTTGCGCTCGGTTCGAACCTGCGACCCCTGCCTTCGGAGGGCAGTACTCTTTCCAGCTGCGACTGTTACAACCAGCCGGGCGCCTTGGGAGTGGATTGTATCGTATTGATTACGAGCAGTTTCAGGGGTTGCTGCTCTTGCAACAACACGACAGATCGAACTGTAACCGAGCACTCGAGCAGGAAACAGTCCACGTTTCTCGACTGGTTTCCTAAATAAAAAAGCGCCTCCAGGGGAGGCGCTTTATCCATTCGCAGTGAATCAAATCAAATGGCAACAATCAAGCGAGTTCGAATCGATCGGCATTCATCACCTTGTTCCAGGCCGCGACGAAGTCGGTGACGAACTTGGTCTTGGCATCATTCTGAGCATAGGCCTCGGTCAAAGCACGCAGCTGTGAGTTGGACCCAAACACCAGATCGACGCTGGTACCGGTCCACTTGACTTCTCCACTGGCCCGATCGACACCTTCGTAGATGTCCTCATCGTCTTCTGACTTGCGCCAGAGCAGATTCATATCGGTCAGGTTCAGGAAGAAGTCATTGCTTAACACGCCCGGGCGATCGGTAAACACGCCGTGCTTGGAGCCCTGATAGTTCGCGTCCAGTACTCGCATTCCTCCGACCAGCACGGTCATTTCAGGCGCACTCAAGCCCAGTAATTGAGCCTTATCGATCAGCATCTCTTCATTGCGAACCGTGAACTTGGTGCGGCTGTAATTCCGAAAACCGTCAGCTTCAGGCTTCAACGGCTCAAACGAGTCAGCGTCGGTCTGCTCCTGTGTGGCATCGGTGCGTCCCGGAGAAAACGGTACGGTGACATCCTGTCCGCCGGCCTTGGCTGCAGCCTCAACTGCTGCCGCACCACCAAGCACAATCAGATCGGCCAGCGACACTTTCTTGCCGCCGGTATGGGCGCTGTTGAAATCATTCTGTATACCTTCCAGCACAGACAAAACTCGAACAACGGATTCAGGCTCGAAGGCTTCCCAGTCCTTCTGCGGGGCCAGACGAATGCGGGCGCCGTTGGCACCACCCCGCTTGTCCGAATCACGATAGGTGGCCGCTGAATTCCAGGCAACCGAGATCAGTTCCTGGTTGGTCAGATCGGTGTCCAGAATCGTGGCTTTCAGCGAAGCGATATCGGCATCGTCAATCAATTCGTGATCCACTGGCGGCACCGGATCTTGCCAGATCAGGTTCTCTTCCGGCACTTCTGAGCCGAGATAACGCACCTTGGGACCCATATCACGATGGGTCAATTTGAACCATGCGCGGGCAAAGGCGTCGGCAAATTCGTCCGGATTGGCCAGGAAGTGTTCGGAGATCTTGCGATAGTCCGGGTCTTCGCGCATCGCCATATCGGCTGTTGTCATCATCAAATGAACACGCTCCTCGGCATCTTCAGCATCCGGGGCCATTTCATCCGGTGACGGGTTCTTGATCTTCCACTGTTTCGCGCCAGCCGGACTTTCGGTCAGCTCCCATTCATTGTTCAACAGCACTTCGAAGTAGCTCATATCCCACTGGGTCGGCGTGGGCGTCCATGGGCCTTCGATGCCGGATGTAATGGTGTCCCGGCCCTTGCCGGATTTAAAATCACTGGTCCAGCCAAAGCCCATGTCTTCGAGCGCGCCTGCTTCGGGCTCTGCACCGACATGCGAAGCCGGGCCTGCACCGTGCGCTTTACCAAAGGTATGGCCACCGGCCGTCAGTGCAACCGTTTCGTAGTCATTCATCGCCATGCGGCCAAACGTGTCGCGAATGTCGTGCGCAGAAGCTTTTGGATCAGGATTACCATCCGGGCCTTCCGGATTGACATAGATCAGGCCCATTTGTACCGCTGCCAGGGGATAGGCTAGCTGGCGATCACCGGAGTAGCGGGTGTTGCCCAGCCACTCGTCTTCTGCGCCCCAGTAGATGTCTTCCTCAGGTCCCCAGATGTCAGCACGGCCACCGCCGAAACCAAAGGTCTTGAAGCCCATGGTTTCCAGCGCAACGTTGCCGGCAAGAATAAACAGATCGGCCCAGGACAGGCTGTTACCGTATTTCTGCTTGACCGGCCATAACAGGCGACGGGCCTTGTCGAGGTTGCCGTTATCCGGCCAGCTGTTCAGCGGGGCAAACCGCTGGTTGCCGGTCGATGCGCCCCCACGCCCATCCGATGTGCGATACGTACCTGCAGCGTGCCAGGCCATGCGCACCATAAATGGACCATAGTGCCCGTAGTCAGCCGGCCACCAGTCCTTGCTGTCGGTCATGACATCGGCCAGATCTTTTTTGACTGAGGGTAAATCAAGCTGCTTGAAGGCCTCGGCGTAATCAAAATCTTCACCCAGTGGATCGGCCTTGGCAGGCAGCTGATGCAAAATCCCGATATTGATCTGATTGGGCCACCAGTCGATCGAGCCCGGGCCGCCACCTTTCTGTAGTGTTCGACTGCCGTGCATGACCGGGCAACCACCATTTCCTTCAACTTTCATGTCCATGTCGTTCTCCTGTATTCGCAAGGCAGTCGAATGGATCATCAACTACCTCGAGTGCTCTCAAGCGCTCGGCAAACTGCATCCAAGCCCTGTTGTTAAAAACAGCATAGTCCGCAGAAACCATTATTAAAAGTTGCATTTTTTCATTATGTTGATAGTATTTAATTATGATTAATCTGACGATTCGCCAACTCCGCTACTTTGAAATGCTGGCCCGGCACGGCCATTTCGGCCGGGCAGCCGAGGCGTGTGCCATTTCCCAACCTGCGCTGTCGGTGCAGATAAAGGAAATGGAAGAAACGCTTGGAACCCCGCTGTTCGAGCGTGGCGCGAGACAGGTTCAATTAACTGCGGTTGGTGAATCACTGGTCCAACGCGTACACGACATCCTGGGTGCGGTCGATGAACTGGGCAATCTGGCGCGCGCAAGCAGCAGCCAGCATTTAGCGCGGTTGCGGCTCGGCATCATCCCGACGATTGCGCCGTACCTGCTGCCTCGCTTGATTCAGCACCTTGCTGAAATGAACCCGAAGCTGGATCTGCACGTTCGCGAAACACAGACGTCACGGCTGCTGAACGAAATCAATGAAGGTCGCATCGATGCGGCCATTCTGGCTTTGCCGGTATCCGAACCCTCGTTGACCGAGGTCGCACTGTTCGACGAGGACTTCGTGCTCGTCAGACCGCTCGAGGATGATCAAAAGCCAGTACCGAAGCGCAGTGATCTTCAGAAAATGCGCTTGCTTTTGCTCGAGGAAGGCCATTGTTTTCGCGACCAGGCCCTGTCGTTCTGTAACCGGCCGCATGACGGGCTGGACGGCAGCTCATTGACGACGCTGGTCCAGATGGTGGCTTCTGGCATGGGCGTGACGCTGATCCCTGAAATGGCTGTGGACGTTGAAACCCGCCTGGCCCAGGTCTCGGTCGCACGATTCAAGGACGTCATGGCCTGTCGAACCATCGGAATGGTCTGGCGCAAGACCAATCCGCTGGCCGAACAATTTGGCAAGGTTGCCGAAATCGTAAAACTCGCCGCAGAAGTTGACCAGGACGTTGCCGAGCGTGGCCATGAGTGACTGGTCGATTCGGCCGGCTCAACCCGGCGATGAGGCCAGCATTCTGGGCTTGATTCGCAGCCTGGCGCGCTACGAACAGCTGGAACACGAGGTGGAAGCTACGCCCGAATTGATTGCTGATGCATTGTTTGGAGAAACGCCGTCTGCCGAAGCGCTAGTAGCGCATGTTGGCGAACAGCCGGTTGGCTTTGCCTTGTTTTTCCATAACTTTTCAACGTTTCTCGGGCGCAAAGGCCTGTATCTGGAAGACCTGTACGTGGAGCCGTCGGCACGTGGCCAGGGGATTGGCAGGGCATTGCTGAGGGCGTTGGCGCGAATCGCGCTGGAACGCGGCTGCGGTCGAATGGAGTGGAGCGTATTGGACTGGAATACCCCGGCCATCGAGTTTTACCAAACGTTGGGCGCGGTGCCGATGTCGGATTGGACCGTGAATCGCCTGGATCAAGCAGCCATGCAAAAGCTGATCGAACCAGGCCCAGAATAATTCAGGGCATCAAGGTGATCCGCTGCGCTGATTCATCTGGCAAAAATAACGCCTGCAGGTCATTCAGGCAATCTGCGCCGCGTGTTGTTCGCACGATGACTTGATCGTCGCGTTCGATCAAACCCAAGGCTTCAGCTTTGGCCAGCGGCGTTTCCAAGGCATCAACATCCAGCCCGGTCGATGCCGAAAACGCCTGGATCGGGATCGGCTCTGCCAATCGGGTTCGATTCAACATGAATTCCAACGGCAAGTCTTCAACAGCGATAGGGTTGGCTTCTGCAATAAACTGCTTGTCAGCCGCGGCATTCAGCCAGGCTTTCGGTGTTTTCTTGCGCCGCGTGCGAAGGATCTTTCCCTCTGCCGGTAGCGTGATTTTGCCGCAAGCGCCCGCGCCGATCCCGATGTAGTCGCCGAAGCGCCAGTAGTTCAGATTGTGCCTGCACACCTGGCCGGGCCTGGCCCAGGCCGAAATTTCATAGGCTTGATAGCCGGCTGTTGTCATGCGTTCGGCAGATTGATCCTGCATTTCTGCGACCCGATCCTCGTCGGGCAATGCCGGTGGTCGGGCCGCGAATACCGTATTCGGCTCGATCGTCAGCTGATAGTGCGACAAGTGCGGTGGATCAAAACGCAGCGCCTGATCAAGATCAGACAGCACTTGCTCAACGTTTTGTTCGGGCAACGCCCACATCAGATCAAGATTGAAATTGTCAAAGCCTGCGCGCTGCACGGCGTCTATTGCGAGCCGCGCCTGAGTGCCGTCGTGCACACGGCCAAGTTGCTGCAGATGCTGGTCGTTGAATGTTTGCACGCCCAGGCTGATGCGGTTGATGCCGGCTGACCGGTACGCCTCGAACCGGTCATGCTCAACCGTCCCCGGGTTGGCTTCGAGCGTGATCTCGGCATTCGGCGCCAGGCTCACTCGAGCCGAAACACCATTCAGGATGTGTTCGATCGAATTGGCCGAAAACAGGCTAGGCGTGCCGCCGCCAAAAAATACACTGTGCACGCTGCGGCCCCATATTCGCGGAAGCTCGAGTTCAAGATCAGCCATCAGGGCTTCCACATAGGCCTGCTCGGGCAATACTTCAGGGGTAGTGTGGGCGTTGAAGTCGCAGTAGGGACACCGTGCCACACACCATGGCAGGTGGATGTACAGCGACAGTGGCGGCAATGTCAGCACGGAATTAACGACCGCGCAACAGTTCCATCAACTGTCTCAATGCGCGACCTCGATGGCTGACGCGATTCTTGATGCCGGGATCGAGTTCAGCGGCCGACGCGTTCAGCTCCGGATCAAAAAACACCGGGTCGTAGCCAAAGCCGCCCTGGCCGACTCGCTGTTTCAGAATCCGACCTGGCCATCGACCGGTGGCAATAACAGGCGCAGGATCATCGGCGCTGCGCAAATACACCAGGCAACAGAAAAAGCAGGCGCTGCGTTCGGTGTGTTGGGTGTTGTTCAGTTCATTGAGCAGGCGATCGATATTGTCATCAGCCGTCGCCTGATTGCCGGCAAAACGTGCCGAATAAATGCCGGGCCGACCGTCCAGTGCGTCTACGACCAGGCCGGAATCGTCACCCAGGGCCGGAAGCTTCGAAGCCTTGCAGGCAACCCTCGCCTTCACCAGTGCATTCTCGATAAACGTTTGTCCGGTTTCAGGCGGTTGCTGTATCGCGAAGTCAGATTGTTGATGCACCTTGAACCCCAGCGGCGCGAACAGTTGTTCAAACTCCTTCAGCTTGCCGGCATTATCGCTGGCAATCACGATGGCGTTCGAATGTTGCATGTCGCTAGTCTTGTCCAAGCGCTTGACGCTGGGCCTGCATCAATTCAGCAATCCCTTTCTCGGCCAGATTCAGCATCTGATCCAGCTCGCTGCGATGAAAGGCGTGACCTTCGGCCGTACCCTGAACTTCGATCATGCCGCCACCATCGTTCATGACGACATTTAAATCGGTATCAGCTGTGGAATCTTCCGCATAGTCCAGATCCAGCACCGCATCGTTACCGAGCATGCCGACCGATACCGCTGCAATTTGACCATGCAGCACACGCTTCTTTACTCTGTTGCGCTGTTCCAGCGTTTGCACCGCATCCACCAGCGCAACATAAGCACCGGTGATCGAGGCCGTACGGGTGCCACCATCGGCCTGCAGCACATCACAATCCAGCGTGATGGTGCGCTCGCCCAATGCCTCTAGATCGACGACCGCGCGCAGGCTCCGGCCGATCAAGCGCTGAATCTCGAGGGTTCGGCCACCCTGTTTGCCGCGCGTTGCTTCGCGCATGTTGCGGCTGCCCGTTGAACGCGGCAACATGCCGTACTCCGCCGTAACCCAGCCCTGGCCCTTACCGCGCAACCAGGGCGGCACGCGTTCCTCGACACTGGCCGTACACAACACGCGCGTGCCACCGCAGCTGATCAAAACGGACCCCTCGGCGTGGCAAGTAAAATGACGCAGCATTTCAATGCTGCGCAGTTCGTCAGGCTGTCGTCCAGAGGGTCGGTTCATGGCTATCCTTTTTTTCGTGTCGAATGGTATGCAGTCAATTCCGGGCGGTGAGACTACCACGCCCGTCACGGTATGCCTTGACGAACGTCGAGTTCATGGACCGATCACCGCCACGCCATCCATTTCAACATCCACGCCTTTCGGCAAGGCTGAAACCTGCACCGCCGCACGCGCCGGATACGGCGGCTCGAAGTATTGCGCCATGATGTCGTTGACCTGGGAAAAGCGATCCAGGTCGGTCAGAAACACGTTCAGCTTGACGATGTGGTTCAGATCGCCACCCGCAGCTCGACAAACCGCCTGGAGATTGTCGAAAACGCGACAAACGCGCGTCTCGAAGTGTCCGTCGACCAGCTCGCCAGATTCAGGATCGAGGGGGATTTGACCTGATAGATACAGTGTATCCGCGCATTGGATCGCCTGCGAATACGGCCCGATGGCCGACGGCGCATCGCTGCTTTGGATGGGGGTCTTTGTCATCGAGCTTTTCCTATGGATTTCTTTCGATTCCAATCATTGCCAACGTCTATTTGGCGATTTCACGCTGGACTTTGAACACCTTGCCGTTCCGACGAAGCCGTTTCAGCACCCGCGCAAGCTGATTGCGGTTTTTCAAGCTGATCTGGAAATGCAACTCGGCAGTATCGGAGGTGCTCTCGCGCTGTTCAACGCGCTCAATATTGGCGCCTGCCTTGCTGATGCTGTCCGAAATCGAGGCCAGCACGCCAGGACCATTGACGGTGATCAGCGTCAGCATGACGCTGTAGTGACCGCGCGGAACTGATTCCCAAGCCACGTCCAGACAGCGCTCCTGGTGTTCACGGCAGAGCCCTTTGACGTTTGGACAGCGTGCACGATGCACGATCAATCCGCGGCCAGGCGACAGATAGCCCTGGATACGATCGCCAGGAATGGGGAGACAGCAACGCGCGTAATGGATGGCGTTACCTTCGTCGCTGCCGACCGTAAACACATCGGTCTTGAAGGTATCGGCGCTTCGCCGCTGCGTGATTGGCAGCAGTTTCTGTGCCACGTTAGCCGCCAGCTGCTCGCCACGTGAAATGCGGATCAACAGATCTTCGAGTCGCTCAAAGCCGGCTTTCTTGACAAAACGATCCAGTCGTCGGCTGGAAATATCCTCCATCGAGCGATCACGCCTTGCCAGGGCCTGGTCGAGTAGTCGATGGCCGATAGCCACCGATTCGGCCTGCTCCAGGTTCTTCAGGTGCGAGCGAATCGCCGTGCGCGCCTTGGCCGTCACAACGTGCTGCAGCCACTCGGGCTGCGGTCGGGCCTGATCCTCAGTTTGAATTTCTACCTTCTGGCCGTTATCCAGTATCGTCGACAGCGGCGACAGCTTGTCATCGATGCGAGCATGCACAGCATGATTACCGACATCGGTGTGGATGGCATAGGCAAAATCCAGTGCAGTGGCCTTGGCCTTCAAATCAATAATCTTGCCGCGCGGTGTAAATACGAATACTTCATCGGGAAACAATTCGGCCTTGGCCGTCGAGATGAAATCCATCGAGTCATCGGCACGCGACTGCGATTCCACGAGCTTCAACAACCAGGTGCGGGCACGCGTGGCGGTGTTGCCGTCGGTCGGGGCCGATTTATACAGCCAGTGCGAGGCCGCGCCTTTTTCAGCCACGGCGTCCATCTCTTCTGTCCGAATCTGCACTTCGATCGGCACGCCGGACTCATGCGCCAGCACGGTGTGCAGCGATTGATAGCCATTCGGCTTGGGCAGAGCAATGTAGTCCTTGAAGCTGCCGGGCCGGGGTTTGAACAGGCTGTGCGCCACACCCAGCGCCTGATAACAGTGCGATTCAGCGTGCGTAATGATGCGGAAGGCGTAAAGATCATTGATTTCATCAAAGCTCAGCGACTTATCGCGCATCTTGGAATACAGGCTGTAGATGCTTTTTGCGCGCCCTTCGACCCGGGAAGGAATGCCGGATTCATTCAGGCGTTTCTTGATCGCTTCGCTGACTTCATCAATAATCTGCTTGCGATTGTGGGTAACCGACTCCACGCGCTGTTTGATCTGGCTCGACCGCCATGGATGCAGGTTGGCAAAGCCAAGATCCTCGAGCTCGAGGCGCATCGTATTCATGCCCAGGCGATCGGCAATCGGCGCATAAATTTCAAGGGTCTCGCGCGAGATACGCCGCCTGGATTCGGCAGACATAGCGCCGATCGTTCGCATGTTGTGCAATCGATCGGCCAACTTGATGAAAATGACCCGCAGGTCACGACTCATCGCCAGCAACAGTTTGCGAAAGCTCTCCGCATCGGCTTCGCGCCGGGTGCGAAACTTCATCTTGTCCAGCTTGGTCACGCCATCGACCAGCTTGGCGACCTCATCGCCGAAATCCTGCTTCAGGTCATCCAGCGTCAGTACGGTGTCTTCGACCGTGTCATGCAGCAATGCGGCGGTGATGGTCGACGTATCCATGCGCATGCGCGCCAGGATATGCGCGACTGCAACCGGATGCAGGATATAGGGTTCGCCAGACTTGCGCGTCTGGCCACGATGGGCTTGCGAGCCGACCTCGAAAGCGCGCAGAATGGTTGCGACGTGATCTGGCTCGAGATAAGTATTGAGCAGCGTCCGCAGTTCACGAACCGGTGCCGGAAGGGTCACTGCGCCAAGCTTTAGTCTTCGTCCGGCGGAGGCGGCGGCAGTTCTGCCTGCATGGCGGCCAGGCGCGCGTCCAGCTCAGCCTGGTAGGTGCGGATATTGTCCTGGTCGATTTCGCCTTCAGCAATTTCGCGCAAGGCAATCACGGTGGGCTTATCGGTTTCCTCATCAACCAGCGGATCAGCACCATTGGCAATCTGGCGGGCACGCTGGGAGGCCATGACAATCAGGTTGAATCGGTTGGGCTCGATATCTATACAGTCTTCTACAGTAACGCGGGCCATGGTGGCTCCTGTCAAAATTTATCGGTAACTGTACATTGTAGCGTGAATTCAGGGTTTAGCCAATAGCTCGGCAAGCAGATGACGATGAATCCTGTGCTGTCGCTCAGCGCGCAGGGGCCAGGCACAGACAATGCTGGCAAGCTCTGCGGCCGCCTGATCGAAATCATCATTAATCACGACCCAGTCAAACGACGCGCAGGCGGCAATTTCACGTTGTGCTTCGCCCAGTCTGCGCTCGATCACATCCGGCTGATCAGTACCGCGGTCAACCAGTCGTTTTTTCAAAATTGCCATCGAAGGCGGCAGAATAAAAATCTGGCAGGCATCCGGATAGGACTGCCTGATCTGAGCGGCACCCTGAACATCAATTTCGAGCAGCACGTCCCGGCCCTGTTGCCATAGTTGTTCGACGTGCGCGCGGTCGGTGCCGTAATAATGGCCAAACACTTCTGCATACTCCAGAAAACGGCCCTGCTGGATCCGCGCCTGAAATGAGCTCGTATCAATAAAATGGTAGTGTTGACCATCACGCTCGCCTTGGCGTGCCGGTCTGGTCGTAGCCGATACCGAAAAGGCCAGGTTCGGGCAACGCTCCAGCAAGCGCCGGATCTGACTGCTTTTTCCAGCACCTGACGGTGCAGCAATGACGAATAGTTCGCCGGCAGATGCTGGCTTATTCGACATTCTGTATCTGCTCACGCATCTGTTCAATCAATACTTTCAGCTCGACCGATACGCCCGTAGTTTCCGCTGCAACCGATTTCGACCCCAGCGTGTTGGCTTCGCGGTTGAGTTCCTGCATCAGAAAATCCAGGCGTCGCCCGACCGGCTCTTCAAGCGTCAGCACGCGCCGGATTTCAGCAACATGGGCTTCGAGCCGATCCAGTTCTTCATCGACATCAAGCTTGGTCAACTGCAGCACGATTTCCTGTTCCAGGCGGCCCGGCTCCAATTCAGTATCCAGTTGCGCCAGTCGCTCATCAAAACGCTGCCGCAACGCCTGCCGAACTTCAGGCAGATGTGTTCGCACCGCTGTAACCTGCTGTTCAATGCCCAACAAACGCTCGCTCAGCATCTGTTCGATTGCCTCCCCTTCCTGGGCACGCGCATCGACCAGGTCATCAATCGCCTGTTCAAGCAATTCCATCGCCTGCCGGCGCTCTTCGTCAAGCTCCGGCCGTTGTTCTATCAGCATGCCAGGCCAGTTCATCAGGCTAACCAGGTCGACTGCAGCAGGTTGATCGGTCAATCCTGCAAGCTGCTGATGGCTGTCAAGCAATGACTGTGCCAGCGGTCTGTTCAACCGTGGCGCTGCCGACTCGGCGGCTGGATCAACCTGAAATCGCAAATTAGCCTCAACCTTGCCACGGCTCAAGCGCGTCTTGAAGCGCGCACGGATATCGGCTTCCAGCAGCCGAAAATCATCCGGCAAACGCAGATGCAAATCCAGATAGCGCTGATTGACGCTGCGAATTTCCCAGGTCAACATGCCAACCGGACTGGTGGTATTCCGGCTGGCATAGGCAGTCATGCTTCGTATCACGAACGGTCTCGCTTTCCTAAATAGCGCCCCATGGTACCCGATTCGATCTGCCGGTTATCCAACACCTAAATCCAATACTATTAGGACTACCGTTCTGGGCACTGGATCATTTTGTCGCAATCAATAGCAACGCTGGAATCGTTACCGGGCGTAGGCCCGGGCATCGCCGCGAAATTGAAAAGCATGGCCATCCACAGCGTGGCAGACCTGCTATTCCACCTGCCGCTTCGCTACGAGGACCGGACTCGAATCACGCCGATGCACCTGCTTCAACCCGGACTCGATGCGCAGGTCGAAGGCCGAGTGCTCGACCAGCAAATCCGGCCCGGACGACGTCGCAGTTTGATGGTTGTACTGACAGACGATACGGCCCAACTGGTGCTGCGCTTTTTCAACTTCTATCCGAATCAGCTCAAACTATATGCGGTCGGGAATCGGCTACGCTGTTACGGCGAAGTTCGATTCGGTGCCGGCGGGCTTGAAATGGTGCACCCGCAGAGCCAGCTATTACAGCCTGGTCAAGCGCCACCGCTGCCTGACCACTTGTCGGCTGTATATCCGACGACGGCGGGCCTGGGAGCGCAACGACTGGCTGGATTGATCAACGAGTCGTTGACTCGTTTGATCAGCGGCGATCTGGTTCTGGAGGATCCATTATCCGACTGCGGCCTGCCCGGCGCGCTCAAGACTGCATTGCTGAGTATTCACCGGCCCGACTCGCTGGCTTGTCTGGAAGATCTGATCGACGGTCATGATCCAAACATTCAGCGGCTGGCTCTGGAGGAATTGTGTGCACACCATCTGGCACTGGCTCGACTGAACCAGGCGCGGTCAAAACAATTTGCTGACCAACTGATCGATACGAATGGTCTGGCTGCTTCATTGATTGGACAACTGCCGTTTGCGCTGACCTCGGCGCAACAGCGCGTGATCGATGAGATCGCAAACAACCTGAATTCCAATCGCCCGATGAGGCGGCTGCTGCAGGGTGACGTAGGCTCCGGCAAGACTGTGGTCGCAGCGAGTGCGGCCGCGCAGGCCATCGGGGCTGGCGCTCAGGTCGCAATCATAGCGCCAACCGAAATCCTGGCCGAACAGCATCGAACGTCGTTTACGCAATGGTTCGAACCGCTTGGCATTACGCCGGTCTGGCTGGCTGGCAAGGTCAAGGGCAAGGCCAGAGCCGAGGCTCTGGAAGCGATTGCTGGCGGCGCTCCGCTGGTGATCGGCACTCATGCCTTGTTTCAAAGCGGGGTCGAGTTCAAGCAGCTGCGACTGGTCATTGTCGATGAGCAGCATCGTTTCGGCGTCCATCAGCGATTGGCGTTGGCCGAGAAAGGCAGCGATACGGATCGCGGCCAACGCCGTCAACGCATCCCCCATCAATTGGTCATGACCGCAACCCCGATTCCCAGAACGCTGGCCATGACCGCCTACGCCGGGCTGGAAATTTCTGTCATTGATGAACTCCCACCAGGCCGCAAGCCTGTCACCACCGCACTGATACCACAACAGCGCCGAACCGAGTTGATCGAACGCATTCGCCTGGCCCTGTCCGAGGGACGACAGGCCTATTGGGTCTGTCCATTGATTGAACAATCGGATGTGCTTGAGGCCGAGGCGGCTGAAACCACCGCCCAAGAGCTCAAGAAAGCCTTGCCTGAATATTCGATCGGGCTGATACACGGCCGCATGAAGCCTGATCAGAAACAGGCAATCATGAGTGATTTCAAGTCGGGTCACATACAGCTATTGGTTGCGACGACCGTGATCGAGGTCGGCGTCGACGTGCCCAATGCCAGCTTGATGCTGATTGAAAACGCCGAACGACTGGGGCTGTCCCAGCTGCATCAATTGCGTGGGCGCGTTGGTCGTGGCAGCGATCAATCCGCCTGCGTCTTGATGTATAAATCACCGCTGGGTGAACGGGCCCGCGCAAGGCTCGAAACCATGCGTGAAACAACCGACGGGTTCCGAATCGCCGAGAAAGACCTGGCGTTACGCGGTCCGGGCGAAGTGCTTGGTACGCGCCAGACCGGCATGCTGCGTTTCCGGATCGCCCGCTTGGAGCGCGATGCCGCACTGGTCGAGCAGGTGCCTGCAGTTGTCGAACAGCTCAACGCTGAACAAACCGAGATTCTGATTCATCGATGGGTGGGTGAGGCCGAGCAGTTTGGCGATGTCTGAGTGCTGTCATTCAGTCTTTTGCCGGGTGGACCTGCACCACATCGCGCGGGGCATTGGCCAGCACCCTGGGTTCGTCCGCCAGTCGGGCCCAGCTGACGAGCGCAAAGCGTAAACCGGAAGTCACCGGTCGTGCCTCATGCTGATAACGCATATCGGAAGGGAAATACACCAGCATGCCTGCTCGGGGCTGAATCGTAAAATCAAAATGTTCGAACAATAACGACCCGCCTTCGTACTCATTATTCAGATAAATCAGCAGGCTGATATCGCGATCCAGCGTTTTTTTCCAGCGTCCATCGCGCGTATCAAAGCTGTCGCTATCGGCATGACTGTCGTATAGACCACCCGCGGTGTATTTCAGTAATTGGGGTAACTCGAACCAGTCAAACGGACGTTCAAGGTCAGGCTCGATCACGTCAGTCAGCGCGCGCTGAATCCACCCATTCAGGCGCTCCTGAATGGCCTTGACATCAACCCGCTCGGTCTTGCGGCGCTCATCACGAATTCGAACCACGTTCTCCTGCGTGGATCGCTGCATGTCCACTACTTCAAGCCATTCGGCAGGGCTGGACCTGGCAAATTCACATACCTCAGCGCAAGCTTCTGCGGCAATGAATTCCTCGACTACGCCAATGCCGCTGGGTGGCTTCCGGCCCTGGACCATGCCCGATTGGCCGCAACAGTTCTTGAAGCGAAGTCCGCTGCCGCAGAAACACCGACTGCTCCGCCCCGGCGGGAATGGTTCACGAACGATGGGTGGCACTATATCAATTGAAGGCATCGTGATTCCTTGTGTTTTGCCGACTACGTCTGAGTGTCGAGGTAGGTATAAGCCGACAGCCCCTGCTTCAGCAGATCGGTCAATTCGTCGCGCTGTGCCTGATTCAGACTGGTGTCATCCAGCTTGTCCAACGCACCCTGCAACAGCGTCGACGCGTCGAAACCAACCATCTGGAGCAGCTGATCCGCGCGATCACCGGGTCGCAATTGCTGCAACTCAATGCCATCGTCACTGATGACTACGTCCACGCTGTCAGTATCACCAAACAGGTTATGAATATCACCCAGCGTTTCCTGATAAGCCCCGGTCATAAAAATGCCGACTAGATACTGCTCCTCCGGACCTATGCTGTGCAGCGCCAACGTCGGTTCCAGCATACCGTGCTCGACATAGCGATCGATCCGCCCATCGGAGTCACAAGTCAGATCTTCCAGCACAACGCGTCGGTCCGGCGGCTCATGATTGCGCTGCAGCGGCACGATGGGAAAGACCTGATCGATAGCCCAGATATCAGGCAGCGACTGGAAAATCGACAGGTTCATGAAGTACTTGTCGGATAGCTTGGACTGAATTTGCTCGTACAATTCACGCTGACGACGATGGGCCGGATCCAGCATGGGTTTCAGCTGCGACAAAATCTTATAGTACAGCGGCTCGAGCTGAGCTCGCGCAGTCAGCGACAAATCGCCGTACATAAACAGGTTTCGACCCTCATTGAGCCAGTGCTCGGCTTCCAGATAGGTCTCTTCGGGCTCGCGTGCCTGCAAGTCACTCAACAATGCCTGCAAGTGATCAATCACGGGTTCTCCCTGCTCGGCCGCATTGCTCAGCCCGTCGGTTGGACATTGCTCGGTGGCCGTGATGTTCGTCACCAGTACGGCATGGTGCGCAGTCAGCGCTCGCCCGGATTCCGATATCAGATGCGGCATCGGCACCTGATGTTGCGCGCACAATTCGTTCAAGCCGGACACGATCGCCTGCGCGTACTGCGCCAGGCTGTAGTTCATCGAGCAATACGTTCGCGACCGTCCGCCCTCGTAGTCCACGCCAAGACCGCCGCCGATGTCCAGAAGCGAGATCGGCACGCCGCCCGCGACCAGTTCCGCGTAATAGCGGCCGGCTTCTCGGACACCGTTCTGAATGTCGCGCAGGTTGGAGATCTGCGAGCCCATGTGAAAGTGCAGCAGTTCGAGCGCGTCCAGCGCGTCGTCTTCGCGAAGGGTCTCGACCAGTTCCAGCAGCTGCACGGCGTTGAGACCGAACTTGGCCCGCTCGCCGCCGGTGTTCTGCCAGTTGCCGGTGCCCAGTGCCGACAGGCGCAGGCGTACGCCGACGACGGGATCGACGCCGAGCGCCTTCGCTTCGCGTTGGATCAGAGGCCA
>Ga0207419_1001778_pt1 | contig 15363 bp, 12 predicted proteins | sample ElkSloMetagenome_4_FD_184723 | JGI IMG/M metagenome (GOLD analysis project Ga0207419, IMG submission 184723) | Hot spring microbial communities from Elkhorn Slough, Monterey Bay, USA - MD2A (version 2) | ecosystem: Environmental > Aquatic > Marine > Intertidal zone > Estuary: Microbial mat ...
CACTCCATACGGTCAATTATACCAGCACCAGAAATGCCTATGACCCTGATTCAATTGGTGCTTATCGTCAAGTAAATGTTGATTTAAGCGACTATGCAGGACTGGACAGTATAAGGGTAGCATTTGTTGCTACAAATGATGGAGGAAATAATTTATTTCTGGATGATATTGAATTTTTTGTGGAAAATAATCCTTTTTCAGCACAATTGCCGGAAGATGATTTTATTAGAGTATTTCCCAATCCGACCCGGAATAATAACGTTAATCTAGCTTTCAATTTACAAAATAGACAAGATTTACAACTGACCGTAGTAGATACATATGGTCATACCATTTACAATAAGCCTCTCGGATTGGTTTTAAATCAGACCATTTTACTGGAAATGCCAGGTCTTAAACAAGGGGTATACTTTTTTAAGCTTACCGGAAATGAATTCAATCACAGCTTACGAGTAGTAATTATATAACAATTTTTTCTTTCAAGCTATTTTATCACTACTTTTAGTGATACTTATCACTACTTCTAGCTATTTCAATTTACCTACAAGTAGCGATTGTAATACTATTATGGTTGTCCTATTTTTGCATTGTTTAGAATTTATCTAAATAACATGAAGATAACCTTTTATATACTATTTTTTATACTTGCAATAAATGTTCAGGCACAGACAATATTCCTGGGTGATATTAAAACCAAAGAAGGAATTGATGGGGCAGTGATAAGCTTACAATCTTTAAAATCAAATAGAGCCATTAATTTAGTTACTGAAAATGGTAAAATTGATCTTTCGTCGGATTGGCTTCCGGCATTGGTTTCTGTGAATCACCTAAGTTATGAACCTTTGGTAGATACAATTTTTTCCCTGGATCAGTTCATTTACCTTCATCCATCTAAAAGTTTTCTCAATGAAGTAGTGGTTACAGGGCAATTCAGTCCACAATCAGTGCGTAATTCGGTATATCAGGTTAGAACCATCGATCAGCATCGAATAAAATCGCAGGGAGCTACCAATTTGCAAACAGTTTTGCAAAATGAACTCAATATGCGTTTTGACCGGGATAACGCGCTAGGAAGTTCCAGACTGAATATCCAGGGTATTTCAGGTCAGAATGTTAAAGTATTGATAGACGGTATACCGGTAGTAGGGCGGTCGGGGGTGGCCAATGAAATAGATTTGAGCCAGCTCAATATAAACAGCATCGAGAAAATTGAAATAGTAGAGGGACCTATGGCAGTAATGTATGGTGCCGATGCATTGGCCGGTGTGATAAATGTAATTACTAAAAAAAGCAGTGGTAAGAATCTGGAATTGAATGTAACGCTACATGAAGAAACTATTGGCAGAGAATATAGTCTGTTTTCAGATGGTATACACAATCCTTATTTGCAATTAGGTGCAAATATAAACGATCAATGGTACTTGAGAGTGGAAGGAGGCATCAACTATAATGGTGGCTGGCAAGGAGACAGTGAAGGTCGTGATAAGCTCTGGCACCCGAAAAGTCAAAACATCGCTGCTGGCTTGCTAAGTTATACAAGTGAGAAGTTTGAAGTATTTTATCGAAGCGACTACTTACACGAAGTTATTACCGACTTGGGGCAAGAGGTGAGATTGGAGCTTCGGGACCCATATGCGCTCGACGAAAAGTTCATTAGCTCACGGTGGATGCAACAATTGCAAGCCGAATGGCGATTGGCTGAAAAATCAATAATCAATTCTGCATTGTCATTTACCAATTATGAAAGAATAAGTAAACCGTTTACTAAAAATTTACTTACCCTTCAGGAGGATGTTTCTTTCAACAATATGGATACGGTTTTTTACAGGTCATTGTTTACCCGAAATACTTTTTTACAAAAATTGGGTCAACATGAGATGCAGCTAGGTATGGATGCCACCCTGGAAACTGCCGGGGGCACCACTCTGAGCTCAGGAGCAAAATACCTGAATGACTTGGGTGTATTTTTATCAGCAGAATTACAAATAGGCAAGGTTAAGATAAGGCCTGGCATAAGGCATACATTCAACAGCGTGTTTGAAACCACTCCTACGCCATCAATTAATCTCAAATACGATTTTTCTAAAAAATTAAGTTTGAGGTTGGGTTATGGGCGGGGATTTAGGGCTCCCTCCATACGTGAACTGTATCATGAATTTATTGACACTAACCATAATTTAATTGGTAATCCTAATCTACAGCCGGAATACTCTAATAACTTTAATGGCGATTTGGCATTCCAGGTAACACCTGCGTGGCAATTAAATTTAGCAGGTTTCTACAATCAAATTAATAACCGAATTGCAATTTTACTACCCGAGCAGGCCGATAGACCCTGGACTTATACCAATCAAGATCAATTTAAAACTACTGGTTTCACCATACGATCCGAACTAGGTTGGAAAAGCTTAACGATGCAGACTGGATTTGCTCATACCGGAAGATTTCAGTTGCTAAGCGAGGAACATGAGTTTTTACCAGGTTTCGTATTCAGTCCTGAAATAAACCAGAACATGACTTATTCGCTGGATCAATTCGGCCTTAGTATTTCCTCTTTTTACAAATTTACAGGGGCCTTTCAAGATTATCGACTGATAGAAAACGTACCCCAGTTAAGGCAGATCAACCCTTTTCATTGGCTTGATTTGACTGCAACCAAATCTATTGGAAATTACCTGGACATAACCCTTGGAGCCAGAAATTTGCTGAATATTACAGCTGTTGATAATAACATGCCAGGTGGTGTGCACAGTGGTAATCAGGATGGAAGTGCAGCTATTGCTAACGGAAGATCCTATTTTGTACGATTAAATTTTAATTTAAACCTTGATTAACAATGACAAACAAGTTATCTTACTTAAATATTTCCAGTTTATTAGTAGCATTATTAGTATTTATTAGTGCTTGTGAGCAAGAGGAATCATTGCCACCCTTCAACGTTAATTTTGCCAATCAAGAGATTGGTGTTACTGCCAGTACTGCTATAGAGGTTGTTTTCAGCAGAGCTGCTGCAAATGATGGTGAGATTGTTTTGCAAATGAATTCGGGAAATCTCCAATATGGTGAAGACAACGATTTTTACACCCTGCCAGCAGCTGTGGATCAACAAATAACTTTACCTTTCATAGCTGGTGATAATAAAGTTTCATTTGAAATATTAGCAGGCACCGGATTGAACATTCAGCAGGACGAAACAATTACTTTCTCCCTGCTCAACGATGTAAATGGAACCTTTCAAACTGGGCAGAATGAGACTGTTACCGCTCTATTTGGAGAAAATTTTGTTGCCAGGGAAGGCACTTTGGAAATGAATGGTGGGGGAGAAGAGCAACCCAATCAGGTTTATGTTGATTTAAGCAAGTTAGCGACTGCCGTGGTAGATAAAAAATCCTGGGACTTTGGATTTTACAGTGGTGAAAAATATCGGGTAGTACTTAATAGTAGTGCCTACGTGATGGCGAGGCCATTAAATAAAACCGACATAACAGCCGTAACTGCCCAGGATACAGTCGGATTTGCTGCTGCCATGCAAATACCTCAATTTTCTCCCGCATTTGGTGCCATCGCCTGGGTTGACTCCGAAGACGGCGACCTGGAAAAAACAGCTTTTGGTGAAATTGCTGCTGATGTATCTAATGCCAAAGTTTTTATTGTAAAAAGAGATGGCAACTGGAAAAAGGTAAAAATAGCGCAGCAAGGCAATGATTATAGTATTCAATATGCAGGTTTAGGGTCGGACATCATTTTTAATACTACAGTAAGTAAGGATGATAATTACAATTTTAGCTTTTTTAGCCTGGATGATGGCGAAGTAAGTATTGAACCAGCTAAAGATCAATGGGATATCATGTATGGCACTTACACGGTTGGATTTCCATTGCAAGGCACTTTAATACCTTATGGTTTCAAAGATTATGTTGTGTTGAACAGGTCGGGTGTATCAGCAGCCGTGGTGATGGAAAGTGATATAATTTACGATGAATTTGACGCCGCCGATGCTGAATCCCTTACATTTTCTAATGACCTAAATGTAATTGGTTCTAGTTGGCGATCATTAGGCGCAGGCCCGGGTGGGGCACCTCCTGCATTAAATGATGATAGATATTACGTAATTAAAGATGCAGCACAAAATGTATATAAGTTGAAATTTACCAGGCTTGTATCTACTACAGGTGAAAGAGGATATCCCGAATTTACTTTTGACTTAGTATCAAAATAAAACAAATGAATATGGATGCTTACGATAAATTTTGGCAGCAATTGGAAGAAAATAATTACGATAAGGAAGCATTGATTTCCTTAATGCAGCAATCTAAGTGCCCATATTTGAATAATAACCTAAGTGAAAACCATCAGTCGACCAATAACTCAACAAAAGAAAACGAAACCAAGAAGAATAATTAAATAAATGTAAAATTATGAGAAAACTTATCTTATTAATGATGATGCTGGTTATGATATTACCAGCTTTTTCCCAATTAGAAAAGAATCAAGACATTGAAGCCATTAAATCAATGTGTGGATGCTATGAGGTAGACTTTAACTTCGCAGAAACTTTTGCTGAAAAATCAGATTATGAATTCAGTAAAAACTATCATGCAGGTGGAACAGAGTATGTATTTGCGGTGGAAGAAAGTGATAACAAAATTGTACTGCAACATTTATTAGTGATCAATGACACTATGGTAATTAAGCATTGGCGGCAGGACTGGATTTATGAAAACAATGACCTTTTTGCTTACAACCAGGATTATGAGTGGAGACACGAGGCACTTTCTGATAATGCTGTTGATGGCCAATGGACACAAAAAGTTTTTCAAGTAGATGATAGTCCCCGATATGAGGCCAGCGCTACCTGGGTGCATGTAGATGGTAAACATTATTGGGAAGCCGAAGCCGATGCTCCTCTACCTCGTCGTGAAGTTACTAAAAGAAAAGATTATAACGTTATGAAAAGGCTTAACCGACAAGAAATAACTAGTTACGGTTGGCTGCATGAGCAAGATAATGACAAGATAATGAGAAGCGCGGAAGGTGATCAATTATTGGCGCGCGAAAAAGGTTATAATACCTACACCAGGATAGATGATAGCAGCTGTAAGCCGGCCATCGATTGGTGGGAAAAGCATGGTATCTTTTGGAACGACGTGCGAGCAGTGTGGGATGAAGTATTTGCCAATAAGCAAGATATTACGCTGATAAAAAAAGTAGAAAATCAGATGCTATTCATGAAGCTTTTTAAACTGCAGGATAAAATGCTTTTCTTCAAAACTTATGATAGTGTAATTGCTAAAAACGAAATCAAAAAAGTAATTAATCAATATTTGCAAGCCGATTTTGAATTAGTAAGGAAATAATTCATTAATTTATTATTCAGCCAAAAACCTACTGGTATTTACTGGTAGGTTTTTTATTTTAAGAGCAGCAGTTACATTTTTTCAAGTATTCTCATTAATTAAGTAATTCAATAATGGCTCAACCATTCTATTTTGTAACTTTGCCATAAATGTTATCTTACTTCGATAATTGGCACAATTAATGTTTTTATAGCCGTTCTATTCAATATAATTCAAGTTTTTAGATCATGCAAAATTATAATCGTAATAAAATACCCCGTAGAGCTTTCTTGCAAGGTTCTGCAGCTGCAGTTGGTGGAGTAATGATTGCCGGACTGCCAGCTAGTGCCAGTGCTCAGGTAGCTGGAAATGATACGCTAAAGGTGGCACTAATAGGATGCGGAGGGCGAGGCACCGGTGCAGCTTCCCAAGCCTTAAGTACCAAAGGTTCAGTGGAATTAGTAGCCATGGCTGATGTATTCCGTGATATGCTGGATACCAGTTATAGTAACTTAATGAAAATGCCAGCCATTGCATCACAGGTAAAAGTGCCTGAAGAAAACAAGTTTGTTGGCTTTGATGCTTATAAAAACGCCATTGATTTAGCCGACGTTGTTATACTGGCTACCCCTCCAGGTTTCAGACCTGAGCATTTCGAATATTCCGTTCAAAAAGGCAAGCACGTTTTTATGGAAAAACCAGTAGCTGTGGACCCACCGGGCATTAGGAAAATTTTGGCTACCGCCGAGATTGCCAAACAAAAGCAATTGAACGTAATTGTAGGTTTGCAACGACGATATGCCCACACCTATACCAAAGGTACTGTTGAAAAGTTGCAAAGTGGTATCATTGGCGACATAGTAGCAGCCCAAGCCTATTGGAGTATTGGCGCTATACGTATGCCGGAGCGTAAATCAGGACAAAATGAGCTAGAGTATCAAATGCGCAATTGGTACCATTTCCCCTGGTTATCGGGTGATCATATTGAAGATACTCACATTCATAATCTCGATATAATCAATTGGGTGAAACAAGGCTATCCGCTAAAAGCACAAGGCATGGGAGGCAGAGAAATACCTTATCCTGCAAAAGGTAAAGGGATGATTTTCGATCACCACTATGTTGAATTTCAGTACCCTGATGGAATGTTACTCAACAGCCAGGCGCGTCAACTCACTGGCACCTATGTAAAACTTGGAGAGTATTTTATCGGCACCAAGGGCACAGCAGATACTAACATGAATCAGGCAATGATTAAAGATCATGCTGGCAACACTTTGCACATGCATAGAGACAGAGATGATCCTAAGCCACAGCAGATGGAACATGATATCTTTTTCGCTGCCATTCGCAATGGTGATTATATCAATACTGCTGAATATGGAGCAAAAAGCACTATGACTGCTATTTTGGGCAGAATGGCTACTTATTCCGGTGAGGTGATTGAATGGGATAAGGCCATTAAGGCTGACTATTACTTAAGGGATTATGAAATCAAAAATTGGGATAGTGAAGCCCCTGTACAACCTGATGAGAATGGCGACTACCCTATTGCAAAGCCAGGTACTACTAAAGTTCTTTAGGTTTTCAGAAAAAAATGATCCAGTGGCATTGTATCAACGATCTTGTCACTGGATTTTTTTATCTGCAGAAATAGTTGATTGTTTGTCTATTTCAAAATTCACAACAAGATCGCGAGATCATTGGGTTTAGGATTTGAAGATTAGAAATGCTAAAGTAGAAGCTGGAGTTTTACCATTGATTACCTTAATTAATAATCGGCCTTACAAACAGAATCTAAACCAGCCCAATTAGTGCCGGTCCTGTTCTCAGCCAATCCAGCTTTTTCCCATAAGCTTTCGCCGTATATTATTAATAATGACCTACTGGTACTTTCCCAATTATATTAGGTTGTGCTCTCTGCAATCGATTAATAACTTCAATGCAAGATCTGGTATTGTGATAAGGACATTTCCAAAAACCGGCCTTATCCTCATCTTTGGATACTTTACCTTGTTTACTCACTTTATTAAACCATTCCCCGTTTTGGCGATCCACTATTTTTTTGCTGATAAATTTCCATGTTTTCTTTGCTTTTTTTAAATATTTATCATCTTTGCTGATTTCCCACGCATTTATTAATGCAACCAAAGCTTCTGCTTGAAGCCACCAATGACGATCAGTATCTACATGGTTGTTTCGTTTTTCGTAATAGATGCTGCCATCCGTGGCAAACCCTTCTTTCAAAGCTACGTTGACCATTTTGAGCGCAATTTTCTTTATGCTGCTCAATAGTTCCTGGTCACCTAGGGCTTCAGCAGCTTCTTGCAGTAGCCAGCTGCCTTCTACATCATGACCAAAAGAAATTGTATCTGATTTTACTGTCCATATTTCATCAAAAAATAAATGGAAATGATATGTTTCAGCATCTAATATTTTTTCTAAAAATATTTGTACAAGATTAATTAATTGACGTTTTAAAATAGTATCAGGCCATATTTTGTAGAGATTGGCATATGCTTCAAGAATATGTAAATGGGTATTCATTGATTTCAATTCGTTGGCATCCTTCTCACTAAGCCTCAAATCGTCTAATAATCGCCAATCTTGGCTAAAAGCTTCAAAGTAGCCATTGTACTGTGAGTCAAAGCTATATTCTTCTATTTTTTCAAATAAATAAATAGCTAATTCTAGTGCCTTGGGAATGCGAAATGCCTTATAATATTCAGACAGACCATAAATGGCAAAAGCTTGAGCATAAATTTGTTTTTTCCTGTCCACTGGCTTGCCAGCATAATCCACCTGCCAATACATACCTCCATAAATAGCATCCAAGAAATATTTTTTCAGATAATCAAATGCACGATAAGCCATTTCTTGATATTCACTTGTTGGTTGAAATTGATACATAGCAGAAAAAGTCCATAGTAATCTACTATTGAGAATTAAACCTTTATTGGCATGTGGATGGATTATATTGTTGCCGTCCATGCGTCCATAGAACCCTCCATTTTCTTTATCCACCATTGTACACATCCAAAAGGGCAGGATATTATCTTGAAGTTCTGTTGTAAGTTCAGTTAGTAGCTTTTGCATATTTTTATTTCCCATTCAATAATTAGCCAAATTACATAAATAACCAGGAAAATAGAAAGCCTATTTTTAAAGAATTGGTACATGAAAAGCAATGGAGAGCAAATAAAAAAAGCACTAAAATGATTTAGTGCCGGGTATATTACAATTCTATTTAGAAGAATAGATTAAGTACCATATCTTTTCTTTTTGCTATCAGAAGTTCGGGATCGTCCAGTAGCTTTTTGCATAGGTTTTTTCCTGATTAATTGCTCAGGCTCTTCGTCCTTTATTTCTTGTAAAAGATTAGTTTGACCAGCGCCTACATAACCATGAGACTTCAGGGTATATACAATTTCTTTATAATCATTAATGCTGTCACTATGAAGTAGTTGAGCATCCATTTCATACACTTCTTCTATAATGCCAGCTGCTTTTGCTAGCATATTGAGCACATGCTCTTGCTGTAGTGAATCTGCTTTACCGGCCTGTTTGTTGACTTCTTCTTTAATTTCGTCAAAGTATCCTTTTAGAGTATATTTGCTTAGAGGGTTCATAATTATTGTTTTAAAGATTTCTTTAATTTCTGTATCAACTCATCTGCATTAATTTTCTCTTCAAAATTAGCAAAATTTTTATATTTATTTAATACATCAATAGCTTCTTTTGTATTATTGGTAATTGCCAATACTAATCCTAAATTGTAATAGCTAAAAGAAAAATTTGGTTTCAATTCAATGGACACTTCGTAATGCATCTTTGCCAGCTCGTAATTTTCGGCTTCAAAATATATATTGGCCAGATTGTAGTGTGCTTCAAAATGACTACTTTCTTCCTTTAAACAAAGAGTCAAATATTTAATAGCTTTGGCAGTATCTCCCATTTTAGACTCCAGTATGCCTAAGTTGCAATAAGCATCAGGTAAACAATCATTCGATTCGATTGCTTTCAAATAAGCCTCTCTGGCTGTTTCATTTTCGTTTTCGTCAAGTAATAATGCTTCTTCAAAAGGGCTTTCTTGCCGTCCGAGTTTTATTACGCGAGCCTCTTCCCCTTCCTCAAATAAATTTAATTGTCCGTATTCTTCAAGGTCAATTTTCTTTTTCTTTACTTTATGGTGTCCAAATTTTAATGGAGTTTGGTTGTTAAACTTGATCACCTTGGCCATGCCCATCACCTTTAACTTTAGATTTTAAATATTCTTATGCTAGCAAAGATACAAATTATCCTGTCTTTCTGCTTTCTTCTTCCTCAGTTGCTACTTTCTTTTTGCCTTTGGCTTTTTGCATTGGCTTTTTATCAGACTTTGCTTGTTCTATGCTTTGTTTCAATGCTGTCATGATGTCCACCGTTTGCACTTCTTCATCCTGAGGCATTACTATTTCTTTACCTTCTAATTTAGCCTGTATCATTTCTACCATGGCATCGTGATAACGATCTTTCATCTCTACCTCTGAAAATGGCTTGCTCATGCTGTCAATTAAAGTGTGCGCCATTTTTAGCTGGTCTTTATCTACGTTATCTGTTTCCTCTTTCAATTGCGGAACTTGATCTACTTTACGTACTTCGGCAGGATACCGTAATTTGTACATAACCAAACCTTTTCCTAGAGGATTAAGGAGTACCATGTTTTCTTTATCACGCAATATAACTCTTCCGAGAGCCACCTTATTGGCATCTTGGAGCGCTGCTTTAAGCAGGCCATAAGTTTTAGCGGCTACATCACCATCAGGTCCAATAAAATAGGGTGTGTCAAAGAGGGTAGGGTGTACTTCGGTATTGTCTACAAAAGACTCAATTTCTATTACTTTATTAGATTTAGGTTTGATTTTTTCAACTTCTTCCGGGTCTATTACCACATATTGGCCAGGCTCGTATTGGTAGCCTTTAATAATGTCTTCATTTTTTAATGGTTCACCCGTAATTTTGTCGATCTTTTGGTAAGAAACGGGATTTTTAGTTTCTTTCGAAAGCTGATTAAAGCTTATAGAATAGCTTGACTCTACAGCGGTATAAATTCTTATCGGAATTGTTACTAAGGAAAATCTTATGTGTCCTTTCCAGATAGCTCTCATAACTTTTTATTTTTTTAACTAAGAAGCAATGAAAATAGTTATAAAATTTGATTTTTTCAAATATCTATTGCTAAATCTTCTCGTAAGTGTAAGAAAACAGGTTCTCTAAAGGTATTGTTGTTAGTTATAGATGCATAAGCTACTTCACAAACCAATTGTGGTTTTAGCCAGGTGCTAGCTTTTTCGTCTTCCATTTTAATACTTAATGGTTTCTTTTTAGTAATAAACTTTTCCATCAGAAGAGTTAAATCTTTCATTTTTTTTTGATTAAAACCTGTGCCAACCTTTCCCCGATAAATTAATTTTCCGTTGCTTTCTTGGGCAATTTGTAAAGCACCAAAGTAACTACTTCTGTCACCTTTTCCCTGGGTATACCCTACAATGACACAATCAGCTGTATTTCTATTTTTAACTTTAATCCAGGCATTGCTTCTTTTACCTATTACATATTTACTATTCATTTCTTTAACCATTATCCCCTCTAATCCCATATTTTTCGTAGCTTGTAGCAATGCTTTACCATCCTCCACATTTTCACTTACGCGATATGGGGTGTCTTTTTTTATAGTATCTATTAACCATTCCCTGCGTTGCCAGAGAGGATCATTTATTAATGAGCGTCCATCGATATAAAGACAGTCAAATAAATAACAAAATGCTGGACAGGAGGAAGTTTTATGCTCAATATTTGTTTTTCCTGATTGCTTCAAACGAGTAATTATTTTGCTAAAGCTAGGTTTACCATGCGGGTCAAAACAAACAATTTCTCCATCAAAAACACCACTTACCGTGTGGAAGGCTTTTTCTGGTATTTTTAGTTCGGGGAATTGATTTGTTATATCTTGGCCATTTCTACTTCTAATTGTAATTTCTCCTTCATCTATGGTTATAATGGCTCTTATACCATCCCATTTTAATTCATATAGGTAGTGATCACCTTGCGGAACCTGGTTGCTACTCTCAGCGAGCATGGGCAATAACGTGGTTTGTAACCAGTCAACTTGAGGTTGATCCACTCTTTCGAGTAGCCATTCTTGATCTTTAGTATTGTGCATTCGGAATTCTGCCTGAAAACTTTTACTGTAAAGGTTAAAGTAAAAGCCGTTTTTCTTTTGCTTGATAATTTCGTATTTGCCCGTATTAAAGATCCACATGGGGCCGGCACCGTATTCTCCTTTTGGTATTGTACCTTTAAAAGTAAGATATTCTAATGGATGGTCTTCTGTTTGCACGATCAGCCTTTTCACACCAGGTTTTGATGGCATTCCTTTAGGTACAGCCCATGAACGCAAAACACCATCATGCGCTAATCGGAGGTCATAATGTAGACGACTGGCATGATGCCGATGAATCACATAGGCATTAGCGGTAGCTTCAAAAGTAGTATCTTTTGGCTCCGGCGATCGCTCAAAATCACGTTTTTGCATATATTGAGCCAGTTGTTCCGGTGTTTTGTAGCTTCTAGATACTGCTAAGTTTTTCTTAGTTGCTGTGGCATTCTTTTGGGTGTGGAGTGGTATAGCATAAGCAGCCATTGTTTCCCAGGCATCACCATGATCCATGATATGTGGAAGCACATTGTTATAGTTAAATTTCTTCGGAGTTTCCAACTCAGCCACTTGATCCCAGGTTAAGGGCATGGAAACTGGTGCATCTGGCATGCCTCTCAAGCTATAAGCAGCTACTATGGTTTGGGAACTTCTGTTGCGGTAGATATCTAGCAATACTCTGCCTTTTCGAGCATCTTTCTTAATATTAAGGGTCAATAGCTGAGGATGTTTTTCGACTAGTAGTTTAGCTATATCTTTTGATGCCTCAAAAACCTCATTGGAAGACCATTTTGGTTCTACCGGGGCTAACACGTGTAATCCTTTGCCACCGGATGTTTTAACAAATGGAATATAACCTTTTACCTCCAATGCTTCTTTTACCAGAAATGCTATTTTAATAATTGTTTTAAAATCTAAATCTGGTGGAGGATCCAGGTCAATTACAAAATAATCGGGTTTGCCAAAGTGAGGTTTATAGAAATGCATCTGATGCAGCTCTAAACACGCCAAATTGGCTAGCCAAACCAATGAAGCTTCTTCTGTAGCCATTATATAATCTTTCTTTTCTTCACTGCTACCCAGTTTTACACTTTCTATCCATTGAGGTGCCCAGTTTGGTTTGTTCTTCTGAAAAAATTTCGAATTTTCTATTCCTTCAGGAAAGCGAATCAAGCTCAATGGACGACCTTTGATATGCCTAAGTAGGGTTGGGGCTACTTGTAAATAATATTGAATTACTTCTGCTTTTAAAATATTGCTCTGTGGATAGAGTTCTTTTTCGAGGTTTGATAACTCTATAATTCGTTTTCCAATTTTAACATTTTGAGCTTTTCTGGCCATACTTTTATAAAGTAATTGTGGCACAACTGTTTTATTTAAGAAATATTAAATTCGGCGAACCAGCTTTAATTTAATTTTTGACCTATTAATCCAGGTAATGTCCATGTCATTCTTGTTTTTCTGTCTGAATAACCCTGCTTTCATTAACACGAGAGTTATAGTCAATGCTTTGGCATGTATTTTCAGTCAATTGTAGCAATACAACGAAAGCCGATATAGCTATTAGGTTTTGTATAATTAACAGTTCTAATCAGATTGTTTCTTAAATCGGTGAGGTAATAATTGCTAGCTCCCATAGCAATTCCTTTTTGATCAGTCATTTCACTTACATTATCAAAATAATTAGTTATACCTTTATCGTCGTCATCAATGGATTGCAGGTAGTAGGTATCCGGATATTTCCTAACTACCTTTATAGTATTTCTTAGCTCTCGCATAATTTGACGTCGATTGTCCTTTATTAACTTCTTAGCTATATCTTGCCATTCTTCAATGGTAGGAAGCCGATAAGTAATAAGCTGGTCATGTTTTTCACTCATGGTAATTGATCGCCAAAGGCAATAGGCGTTAGCCTGCTCATAGCCAATAAATACGATAGGCTTTTGTTGGTATTTCTCCATAGTATACCAGAAGTTTGAAGTATCAGGAAGTAATCGCTGATAAGCGATTGAATCTAATGAAATTTTTTGAAAAAAGAGAAAGTCTAAATAATTGCCATTAGTTACTTCTGAAGCCTCAACATAATAATCACCTATTTTTACAGTGCCAGGGGGCACGAATGGCGGATCATAAAATAAAAGGGTAAGGAAAACTAATAGGAATTGACAAATCATATCTTTTTCTTTATTGTAAGTTGCATTTTATGATATTGTAAAATTGCGAAAAGATATGCATAAAAAAAATAGGCCGGTAGATTGCTCCACCAGCCTATATGTTAAACCCTAAAACCATAATGCATCGCAAATGTATAAAAAAATATGGAATTTCAAACAATAGAGATAAGAAAATTTTAGTTTTTTTTTAATATAAAAAGGGCGCTATACGGCGGATGTCTTGATTTCTTTGCTTACTTTCTTCATCAAGGAAGAAAGTAAGGCTCGTCCGTCGAGGACAAAAAGCCAAAAACTTGCAGCTGGTAACTTTAAAAGCTAAGCTGCTCAGAAATTTCACGAGGCACACACATGATGTATATTTCATGCCTGGCGTTTGTTCTGAGGCAGTTTTGCTTATACTTCCGGCCGATCCGTTAGATTAGTGAAGGCCCGATATTATACATTGTGCGATAACATTGCGTTTTAATCAAGTACTTGGTTTTTTCTCTTTCAATACAGTTTATGGTCTTACACACGAAATCATTTAGATTGATAATAAAGTATTTAATAGTACATGAAGGCAGATTATTGAAGCAATATCATATCAATTTCCTGAATATTTCTTAACTTTAAATTTTACACAAAGTAGAAAATGAATAAAAAGACGATCCATTGAACAAATGGCATGTAAATAAGTCTTAATATTATTAATAATTCAGACAAATATTTTAAACCAAACTAGTATTAACAATGAAGCAATTATTTTTATCAATTTTTGTATTCGCCTTTATAATGGCAAGTATATCATCATGTACACCGCCTAAAGGTAGTGAAGAAGGAGATTCGGATACTACTGTAATGGAAGGTGAAGAAATGGAAACTATGGGTGATACTGAAGAAATGGAAGTAGAACCAACAGCTGTAGCTCAATTGGAAGCTAAAAGTGGAAGCAATGTTAGTGGTACGGTTACATTTACCATGGAAGACGACCAAGTTCATCTAATGGTAGATTTACAAGGCGTACCTCCGGGAAAACACGCTATTCACATTCACGAATTTGGCGATTGCTCTGCACCTGACGGCACTTCAGCAGGAGGTCATTGGAACCCAACCAGTGAAGATCATGGACATATTAACGAAACCGATCAATTTCACTATGGTGATATTGGAAATTTAGAGGTAGGAGAAGATAGCACAGCTACTTTTGAAAGAACAGTTGATGTTTGGACAATTGGAGGTGAAGAAATGTCAAATATTGTAGGTCAATCAGTGATTGTGCATGCTGGAGAAGATGACTTCACAACTCAACCTACTGGAGCTGCTGGCGGTAGAATTGCTTGCGGCGTAATTGAGATGCAATAAACTCACTTACATGTAAATTACATAAAACCGGATGGGAGGACTCATCCGGTTTTTTTATAACATATTTTATTCAGCCCTGTTGAGTTTTAAGTTAATGAATAGTAATTTTTTAATTTAAAATTTTTGATATGGCACAAAATAATAATAAGGAAAATGAAATAGACAAGAAAAAACAACGAGAAAATACTATCAAAGCTGAAAATCAAGCCGGCGTATGGATCACTGATCAACCTAATAGAAATGCAGAAAAATATAGTGGTGAAGAAGCCGACTATGATAAAATGAAAGGTATTGATAATAGTGATGATAATAAAAA
>Ga0207419_1001779_pt1 | contig 15350 bp, 11 predicted proteins | sample ElkSloMetagenome_4_FD_184723 | JGI IMG/M metagenome (GOLD analysis project Ga0207419, IMG submission 184723) | Hot spring microbial communities from Elkhorn Slough, Monterey Bay, USA - MD2A (version 2) | ecosystem: Environmental > Aquatic > Marine > Intertidal zone > Estuary: Microbial mat ...
TCGGTAAAAATGAGCAACTATATTGCGTCAATCAAAATAAGCAACATTTAAACCATATTTCAACCACATTTACAACTATATTTAAACAGTATTTTAGGTCCTGTAAAAATATTTAACCACTAATATAAGGGTAGTCCATTCATTGTTCTGCGAATTTTCATGCACCTATTATTTTCCATTCAGCATTGAAAGTGTTAGCCAGAAATCTGCAATCTGTTTCTCTTTAATTCGAAGCATGTCAATACATCTTCATTCCCTCTGGGGGCATCTTACTGCTTTCTGAACTATTCAGAAAGCCCTTGTAAACAATAAAAATGCAGGAGGATCAAACATATAAAACCTTTATTCTAAAAAGTGATTTACACGAAGCGAACCATTTTTATAATACTTTTAGTCCGGTTACCAGATGTATTTATAGCTGGGAGGCATAATAAATCATATTTTTTGTATCCAAATGCCAAAGTTTGGCGTATAAAGATCAAGTTTTAAAAAGGAGAATAATACTACTTACATTGGAAAAAAAAATGCAAAATAACGATGCTACAATCCTTGTTCCATGGGATTTTACAGAACTCTGCGAATTCGCACTGCAGCATGCTATTGAAATGGCAAAAATATCTAATCAGTCAATTGTAATAGTGCATGTGATTGATAAAGACAATGATATAAAAAAAACGGAAGCGAAATTAAAACAAATAGCAAGTACAGCTACCGAGAGTTCAGGGGTTCCTGTCAGTGTGATTATACGTAAAGGGAACTTGCTGAAAACATTACGCAGTCTTGCTCTTAAAGAAATGGACGTATCGGTAGTGGTTATGAAAACCGGAGGACCCAAAGGCAGTCAGAAATACATGGGAAGCCGCGCTTTGAAAATAATCATTGGCGCCCAAATACCCTTTTTGGTTATCCAATCCCCTCCCGCAACAACATTGGAGGAGCGGATTGTGGTTACTCCTATTGATTTTCGTTATGAAAATAAGGAAAAAATAAAATGGATTCAATTCCTTTCAAAATACTATAAATTAAAAATATTTATGGTGAGACAAGAAACAAGAGATGCCGGATTAAAAAAGAATATCCTTAACAACATAATGTTTACACAACAGCAGCTTGATAAGAAAGGAATTGAATATGAAATTGCCACAATCAAAAATGAAAAGCCTTTCCAGGAGGGAGTGGTTGATTTTGCCAAGGAGAAAAAGGCGGATATGCTGCTGGTAATGCTGAAAAAAAATATTGGATTATTGGATCACCTTATTGGACTTAGGGAGCAGTATTATCTTACCAATCCGCAGAAGATCCCTGTTATTTGTGTAAATCCAAATATTAACTTAAGAAGATATCAGACTTTTAACTAATAGATGGGACTAAATGCGGATAAAGTCTTTTTTTTGTATCCATCCCTGATTCCCATCAACCAGTTTTACTTCAAACCAAGGGCCCACAGAGTCTACGAGTTCTACTTTGGTTCCTTCATGTATCATAAATAAATCAGTTCCGCTTCTGTCCGGAGCGCTTTTTACGGTTACTGACGGGGCGTAAATGATGGCCTTGTCCCGGGTGAGTTGTTCCTTTTTGTTTTGTAAAGAGAATGCCAAAGACACTCCGGTAAAGAAAATCAATACCAAAGCACTCCAAAAAGCCATTTTTCGTAAACCCATTTGGGTTGCAAACAAGTATCCAAGGAACAGTAGAAGGGAAAGTACAAATACGCCCAAACTGAGAATAGCCCAACTATCAGCTGATAGGCTGCCCCGCAGGTATTTTACCCATCGGAAAATAAAAAAATCAGGCAATGGTTCCATCTTATCAACAATATGAGATTGTGCCATCTGTAAGTTATAGGCGATGGCTTCATCGACAGGATCTAATCTGGCAGCACGTTCATAATTTACAATTGCATATGCCATATTATTCACCTTGTAATATGCATTTCCAAGGTTGTAGAATAAACCGGCGTCTCTATAGCCAAGATCAATCAGTGCATTGTATTTTTCAATAGCCTTTTGATATTCGCCGGCAGAATAGTAGTAATTAGCCGAATCAAGAACATTTTGTGGCGCTACCTGCGCCACTAATGAGGCAAGGGGAGCGGAAAATATAATGATGAAATATATAAAAAATCTTTTCATTTGTAGGATGCTTTATATCTGCCCAAAATTATTTTATTTGTTGTTGTAGCGACACAATGGTCTGAGATGCCTCAGTATACGTGTTTTCCATTTCTCCGGATTCCCGCTGCGGAGAGTACCGTGCAAACTCACAGGTGTCTATTAATGATTTCACTTTGCTACGCGTTTCGCTGGACACTCCTTTCGCTTCAAGAGCATTATCAGCAGTGTCTTTTGAAAGATCAGCCACAGGAATGGTCAATTTATCGCTGAGGTAACCCCACAATGCTTTTAAAACCTCTTCAAAGAAAGGCTCGCGTTCATTTACCTTCAAATGCCTGGCTGCTTTTTTCAATCGCTTACGGGCATATGCGCTAGCTTTTCTGTTTTTGAGTCTGGCAATGTTTTGTCTCTCTCTGATGTAACTGCGACGCGCAATAACGAGTGCGGAAAAAATTAAGGCAGCAAGGATATATCCAAAGTAGATCATCCACGATCCTGCCAGAAATTGCGATTGTTTCTTTAGTTCTATCCCACTCGTTTTTATATAGCGTATATCTTCGCCAATTTGTTCCACGTCTTCGCGTATGCCCGGGCTTGGCAACCCGTCAACATCTTCTTCCCCACGTGCCACTGCTATACTGAACCCTTTGGAGGTAATGGTTTGGTAACGGCCGGTAGCCGGATTAAAATATGAAAATGTTACAGGAGCAACCTGGTAGGTGCCGCTAAAACGTGGTATAACTACATATTCAAAAGTTTTACTTCCGGTACTGCCTGCTTCGGTATTTCTGATGTTGGAGGAGGTTTTAGGCTCATAAACTTCAAAATTGGGGGGGAAGTTAATCTCGGCAGGTTCGGCAAGCGCAATGTTTCCTGTGCCAGATATTCGCACTTTGAATGTAATGGCTTCGTTGGCTTTTAATTCGGTTTTGTCTGCTTCAGCGTTCATGGTAAAATTTCCAATGGCGCCATTAAACGATTCGGGCTTACCTTTTTCAGGCAGTGGTTTTACATTTATGTTTACCGGCAGACTAGTGATTGATTTTGTAACTGTCTGATAGGAGGGACCAAAAAAATTATCAAAAACACTTCTTCCTGAATTTACCTCTTGCCTTATGGCACATTCTATCTCAAATGGAGCAATGGTAATTTTACCAGTACGTTGGGGAAAAAGAATGTTTTTCCTCAATACGCCTGTGTTATAGATCCGGCCATCCACATTTTCGCGCTGCAGGGATATCTGACTGGGAACATCAATTTGCTGTGTATAGAAGCCATTGTAGCTGGGGAACTCCATGTTTTCAAACCCTGCTAAATTTGCCCGGCTGTATATTTTTATTGTGGCAATAATCTGTTCACCAAGGTAAACGTCCCGTTTATTCACATGCAGCCTTGTGTAAAGCTCCTCACGGCTGGCAGCCGTGGATCGTTGCGGGTTGGCCTGTCCCTGTCCGGCTGATGGCTGATTACTTCCGGCGGATCCTACAACTTCAATTTCCAACGGATCAGTCGTGTAGGTTTTGTCATTTACTTTGGCTGTGGCAGCCCCAATAGTGAATTTTCCAGACTTTCTGGATCTTAAAACATAAGTGTAGGAATAGGTAAAGCTCCTTGACATCTGCCCGTTGATATATTGCATGTTGCTACTGCTGGATGTGCTTGGCCCTCCTAAAACTTCAAAATCAGCCAGGGAGGGGACTTTCAAATCGGTTGGTCGTTCATTTAAGGTAAAGCTTAGCCTGAATGCTTCTCCCATATTTACCACACGGGGTGCATTGGCATTAAACGTTACCTCCTGGGCATAAGAGGAGATAATGGCCAGCGGAAATAAGCTGCAGATTATCAGGATAAATACTTTCTTCATCGTTACCAGTCTATTTCAGATTGTACCCTTTGACTCCGGGCTTCTTTTTTCTTTAAATCTTCCTGCAACTCTTTTTCTTTATTTTGCAGCGCCTGCAGTATTCGCTCGGCATCTTCCTTTGATATTTCACGGGGTTGGGCCTGCTGTTGGTTTTGTTGTTGATCATCCTGCGCTTGCTCTTCCTGCTGAGGATCTTGCTGTTCCTGATCTTGTTGCTCTTGTTCCTGATTTTCAGAATCCTGATCTTCTTTTTTGTCTTTATCCTGCTCCTGTTGCTGATCTTGTTGCTGTTGTTGCTGTTGTTGCTCATGAAGCTTCGCCTGGGCATAAGCCAGGTTGTACTTGGTCTCCATATCAGATGGATTAAGTTTAAGCGCCTCTTTATATGCTTTCACACTCTCCTTATATTTTTTATTCTGAAGCATGGCATTACCAAGGTTGTGGTATGCTTTTGATTTTATTTCATCTGATGTCTCCATTTGTGCAATTAAATTGAAATTGTCTGCAGCCTCTTCATATTTATCCTGTTTGTAGAGCGCAGCACCAACATTATAATTTGCTGGCACAAAATCATTATCATCCTCAAGTGCTTTTCTGTATTTTACTTCTGCTTCAGAATACTGTGATTTGTCAAAGTCTTTATTTCCCCTGCGCACATATTTTCTTTCCGCCTGGCTCAGACCATTTGCTACAAAAGCCAAAAGTACGATACTGCTTAATATCAATCGCTTCATATTGCTGTATTTTTTATTTTTTCATTGCTCAGTGGAGCAAATATTTTCTTTCTTTGTAAACGGTTAATCAAAAATCCTAAAACCTGAAAGCCACTTGTTCCTTCTTTCCTGTAAAAGGAATTCTAAAAGTAATAAGATTAAAGCTGTGGCAATAAAATACTGAAAACGTTCATCATATTCTGAATATTTTCTGGCTTCGTAGGCTGTTTTATCCATGCTGTTAATTTCATCAAAAAGTTTGTCGAGTCCAATCCTGGTATTGTTTGCCCTGATATAAACTCCATCACCTGCACTGGCAATTTTCTCCAGCATTTGTTCATCCAGTTTGCTTACAACCACATTTCCTTCTCTGTCTTTTCGGAATGCTCCTGTATTTGCTAATCTATCAGAAGGTACCGGGGCACCCCTGGGCTTTCCCATGCCTATTGTATGCACAACAATTCCTTTATCGGCGGCTTTGCCTGCAGCCTCTACCGGATCATCCTCGTGGTTTTCTCCATCTGTAATAACGATGATGGCTTTTTTCATTTCCGAATCAGGGGTAAAACTCTTCATGGCCATTTCTATAGCTGATCCAATGGCTGTACCCTGTTTAGGAACAATTTCTGTGTTAATGGCATCCAGAAATAATTTTACTGAGCTGTAGTCTGTGGTGATAGGCACCTGTACATAAGCGTCGCCAGCGAACACAATCATTCCGATTTTATCGTCCTGTAAGCGACTGGTAAGCCTTGAAATAGCTTGCTTGGCACGCTCCAGCCGGTTGGGCTGGATATCCTGGGCAAGCATACTGTTGGAGACATCAAGGGCAATAATAAGTTCAACGCCCTCGCGCTTTACTTCTTCCAGTTTTGTGCCAAACTGTGGACGAGCCAAAGCAACAAGTATAAAGCCAAGCGCCATACTTACCAGAATAAATTTTATCAATGGCCTTGTTGAGGAATAATCTGGCATGAGTTGGCCCAGTAGGCTTATATCTCCATATTTTTTAAGATTTTTCTTCCGTGTATACCTTGAAATGATGTAAATAAGCACCAAGAAAGGTATTGCAATCAGAAAATACAAATATTGTGGATGTTCAAATCTAAACATGTTGTTTCAGCGTTTAAGGGATTGTTTTAAAAGCAGTATTTCTTAATAGCACTTCTATAGCCAGAAAAAATGCAGCAAATGCCACCAGCCAGAGATACTCCTCTTTTTTTCTGCTGTATTGTTTAACATCTATCTTTGATTTTTCCAGGTTATCGATTTCCCGGTAGATTTCCTCAAGCCCCTTTTTATTGGTGGCACGGAAATATCGTCCATCAGTGAACAAAGCTATTTGTTCCAGCATTTCCTCATCAATCTGTACTTCCATATCCTGAAAACGGGTGCCGAAAGGAGTTTGCACAGGGTAGGGGGCTACCCCTCTAGACCCTACGCCAACGGTATACACCCGTATGCCAAAGCTTTTTGCAATCTCAGCAGCCGTAAGGGGAGGTACATCTCCCCGGTTATTCACCCCATCTGTCAGCAGTATAATTACCTTGCTCACGGCTTTGCTATCTTTTAACCTGTTTACGGCAGTGGCAAGTCCCAGGCCGATGGCTGTTCCATCTTCAATAATACCGCTTTTAACATCTTTAAATAAGTTAATGAGAACAGCATGGTCTGAGGTGAGCGGACACTGAGTGAAACTTTCGCCGCTGAATACCACCAGGCCCATGCGGTCATCGGGGCGGCCTGAGATAAATTGAATGGCTACATCTTTGGCTGCTTCCAGCCGGTTAGGCTGAAAATCACGAGCCAGCATACTGCCGGAAATGTCGAGGGAGAGCATGATGTCTATACCTTCTGTGGTTACATCTTCCCATCGATTAATACTCTGCGGACGTGCAAGTGCCACAATCAGCAATGCCACCACCAGTGTACGTAAGATGAACAATGCATGCCTGAGGTATGGCCGCAAGGCTGGTTTTGATTCTTCAAATATTTTAATTGTAGAAACCTGCAGGGTAGCATCGGCATTCTTAATTCTAAAAATGTACCAGGCGGCGTAGGGTGCCAGCAGTATGAGCAGGTACAGAATTTTCGGATTTGCAAAAGTGATATCTTCCATCATATGTTATTCCTTTTCCTTATCACCAGAGTTATTTACTGATTCAATTCCTTCATTTATATTGGCATGCACTTCTTCTTGTCGCATCGTTTTATCTACAAAATCATATGCAAGGGTATAACTTTTTTCATGATCGTCAGCTCCCGGATTGGCTTTGGCAAATTTAACAAAGTCAGCCAGGGTGAATAATGCACGCAGCTTTTGCAGTTCATGCGGGGCAATATCTTTTTTATGCCCCAGGGATTGGAGTATCTCATGAGAAGTTTGCTCCATGGCAAGTTCATTAAACCTCCGCTCAATGTACAACCGGATAATTTCTGTAAGGCGGCTGTAATAGACTTTTATCTCACCTTTTTGCCATATTTCAGCTTCTTTAAGCTCCTGGAGCATCCGGAAGGCGGCAATGTGTGCAGGTTCTAATGGTTTCTGTGGCACAATTGAAAAAGCACCACTCTTTTTTCGCTTAAGCAGATACCAGATAAGAATGGCAAGGCCTGCTGCCAGAATGGCAATCAGTATCCAGGGAACAACCTCCCTGAAGGTTAACGGCACATCAATAGGCGCTTTAATATCGTAAATGGCTTTTGTGGTATCTACGGCCAAAGTATTTACCTCAAGATATATGGGTCGGGTAAATATCGTATCTCTTTTCCCGGCAAAGCTAAATGCTATTGGAATGTTTTCAATGCTGTAATACCCGCTGTCAAAAGATGTAATGGTGTATTCCAGAATCAGCAGTTGTTCTTTACCGGCAAGCAGGGTGGTGTCTGTCCGTGGGGTGCCTATGATTTCAATACCCCTGGTTAAAGTGTCGCTAAACAAAGGAAATGTTACATCAGTTTCCAGTTGTTTCTCAACTGAAATCTGAAAGTTAATCTGGTCACCAATTAGCATGGCATTGGTATCCAGTGCACTGCTTACCTTAATTACCTGGGTATACCCGGTTGAGTAAAAAACGGTCAACAGCAACAAAATACCTGTATAATTTCTTAATAATCGCCTCATTCGTTAATTTGTTACTTTTTATTTTAGCTTTTTACCGATGTTTAAATAAATTCATCAATGGAGGGACGTAATCCTTGTCAGTTGCAAGAGAAACCCAATCGACCCCGGTTTTTGAAAAAAGATTTTTCAGGGAAGTATTAAAAGAATTCCACCAGGCAGCATAATGATCTCTTACTGCTTTTCGCGAAGAATCCACCCAAATGGTTTTGCCCGTTTCTGCATCTTTTAGTTTAATTAATCCCGATGCCGGAAGCTCAGTTTCCCTCTCATCGAAAATGCGTAATGCTACCAGGTCGTGTTTTTTGGCAGCTATTCTCACCGGATCGGCAAATGGAAGCAAGAAGTCACCATCCTCGGTTCGTTCCCCAATATCCATAAAATCTGAGATAACAAATGAAATGCTTCGTTTTTTTATGGCGCCATTCAGGAAAACCAGTGCCTCGCTTAAGCTGGTGGATTTATTTACTGGTTTGTATTCGATAAGTTCCCTGATAATACGCAGGATATGAGACCTCCCCTTCTTTGGAGGAATAAACTTCTCAATTTTATCGGAGAACAATACTACGCCTATTTTATCATTGTTTTGTATGGCCGCAAAAGAAAGTACAGCCGATACTTCTGTAATCAGGTTTCTTTTAAACCGTTCGCGGGTACCAAATTCACGGCTGCCTGAGATATCAATAAGCAGCATTACGGTTAGTTCCCTCTCCTCCTCAAATACTTTTATAAATGGGTGATTAAAACGGGCAGTTACATTCCAGTCGATGTTTCGGATATCATCACCGTATTGATATTCCCGCACCTCGCTAAAAGCCATGCCACGTCCTTTAAAGGCACTGTGATATTCTCCTGCGAATATTTGCCGGGAAAGGCCGCGGGTTTTTATCTCTATTTTCCGCACTTTTTTTAATAATGCGGTTGTTTCCTCTGTATCTTTTATATTGCTTTTTGCCATTTTTATTCCTTTACACGGGTTACAACAGTAAAAAACCATTTATCGCGGGTAAGACTTACTGTATATGATTTGCCCATATTCATGTATTCCCATTCATCCGTTCCTGTCTTCATTCCCCGGCTATTAAGTTCAGCCACAACTTCATTCATATATGCATAATCAACCATCCGTTTATGATATTTACATATGTCGTCCTCAGAGAGGAAAAATAGCCAGGTCTGACTACCCGTATTATCTGAAAATTTTAAATAATTAAATTGTTTATTGGTAAAAGAATTATCGTTGTAAAATTCCCGGTAGGTTTCACGCATAAGCTTAATGACATCATCCTTATGAAGGCCGATAAAATGCTGGGCCTGCATACCTGCAGATAAAAATATAAAAGTGCATATTACCAGGAATCTACGCATAATGATGATTTAGGGGACTTCTACAGTATTTAAAATCTCAGTGATGATGTTTTCTGTTGTGATGTTTTCGGCTTCTGCCTCATATGTTAGGCCAATGCGGTGGCGCAATACATCATGGCAGATGGCGCGTACATCTTCCGGTATCACATATCCGCGTCGTTTTATAAAGGCATAGGCTTTTGCTGCCATGGCAAGATTGATGCTTGCCCTTGGTGAGCCTCCGTAACTGATGAGGTTTTTATAAGAATCCATGTCATAATTTTCCGGAAAACGACTGGCGAACACAATGTCCAGGATGTATTGTTCGATTTTCTCATCCATATACACCTCCTTTACCACATTGCGCGCTTGTAAAATCTGAGCCGTGCTGATTACCTGGCTGGCTTTTGGGAATTCTTTGCTAAGATTTTGCCTGATGATAATCCGCTCCTCTTCTTTTTGGGGATAGGTAATAACTACCTTTAGCATGAACCGGTCAACCTGTGCTTCTGGCAAGGGATAAGTACCTTCTTGCTCAATGGGGTTTTGCGTGGCTAGTACCAAAAAGGGCTCTTCTAATTTAAAAGTTTCACTCCCAATGGTAATTTGCTTTTCCTGCATGGCTTCGAGCAATGCACTTTGCACTTTGGCCGGAGAACGGTTAATTTCATCAGCCAGTACAAAGTTTGCGAAAACAGGTCCTTTCTTCACAATAAATTCTTCTTTTTTCTGGCTGTAAATCATGGTACCCAGTAAATCGGCGGGTAATAGATCCGGCGTAAACTGAATACGGCTGAATTTAGCGCTGATTGTATCAGAAAGTGTGCGAATGGCTAGTGTTTTTGCAAGCCCGGGAACACCTTCGAGTAGGATGTGTCCGTTTGTCAAAAGACCTATCAGCAAGCGGTCTAACAAAGTCCGCTGACCTACAATAACCTTATTCATTTCCATGTTGAGCAGATCAACAAAGGCACTCTCTTTTTCTATTTTCTCATTTAATTCCTTAATGTCAACAGTAACATCCATGTCTGTGAGTGATTTATTAATTATTTATCAAATACTTATTTTCCAACGCCAAAATTAAACAGGTTGTTGGGCTTTTCCATGTTAAATTTTGTTAAACAGCATAGTTTTTCATCATTAGATCGAAAAGAATCAGAATTGTAAACATGTTATTCAAAAAGTCAGCCAAATTATTTCTGAATAGAGGGTTTAAAGACATTTTGATAAAACATGCCAAAATAATGACTAAATAAGTTAATATCAAAATCAGACCTCATTTTGTGATTGTTGGACCTGGGCCCCGCTACTCTGAGAAGCTGATTAATTATTATCCCACTTTTTGATCCTTCCAAAACTGCTTTTAAAGCCTTATCTTCCTCAGATGGATCCTTGCTGGCGGCTTTAAGGTAATAAAAGAAATAATTATTGCGTTTTTATTCCAGTAGGGTTAATTGAGACCTTATATCAATTGATTTGGGTGTTGTATATCATATTAAAGTCATCCTCATTTGTTGAATTCCTCTCTGATGCATGAAACAACCACAGCATTACAAGTTTGAATAACTTTGACTTCTCTGAGGATAATTATTGCTATTGCAAATTTAAAAAGGAAATTGTAGGTTTGTTTGCACTACACTGGTAAAACCAGAAAAAAGGTATAACTACGTTTTAATGGAGGAAAATATTCCTCTTTTACCTATTCAATAATCAAATATAAACCCACAAAAATTGTTTTTTTTATAATCAATTTTTTAAAGGAAAAGCTGGATATGAAGAGGAAGTTGTTTTTCTGTTTTGTTTTGTTTTTTTCAAGTATTGTCTCCTATTCCAATGTGTATTTTGAGCAAATAAAATCTGAAGAACTTTCTAATAAAACTGTATTTGATATTGCACAGGATAGTCTCGGCTATATATGGTTTGCGACGAATGATGGTTTATTTCAATATGATGGCTATACCTTAAATAGTTACCGGTATAACCAGGCTGATTCAAACAGCATTAGTTCAAATTATATTCGTACACTGTATGTTGATTCAAAAGGCAGGCTATGGATAGGTGCTTTTGGTGGGCTTAACTTATTTGTTCCACAAAAGGATTATTTTATTCGTTTTGTACAAGATGACCTAAACGATAAACTTATTTCCAATAACGATATATTGCTTATTTATGAGGATTCTGAAAATCGCTTATGGGTAGGGACAGAAAATGGATTGAATCTTTTTGATGCAGAAAATGGAGGTTTTACAACTTATTACTATCCAGAGGAAGATTTCACTGATAAGAACAACAAAGCTATCACCTCAATTATTGATGTAAACAGTGATTTTTTGTTGATAGGATCATACTTTAGAGGACTTTACATATTCGACAAGAAAAATAAGAAATTTATTAAACCAAATATCCCCAATTTATTGTCTATTAATAATTCTGACCGCCTTAATGTGTGGTGTATAAAAAAAGATTTGCAGGGCAATTATTGGATAGGTACCTACAATCAAGGCTTATACCTTTTGAATGCTGACTTTCAAATTATTCAAAAATATCACTTATTTGCTGAAGAAAAGCAACACCGCATTCCAAATAATATAGTTTTTGACCTCGAAACAGACCGTTTTGGGAGAATATGGGTGACTACAGACAACGGATTATCCATCATAGATAAGGAAAAAAATACAATAACCAACTATAAGACTGAATCAAAAATGGCAGGCTCCTTGACAATGAGCTCAATAAGATCAATTTACAAGGACAGGATTGGAAACCTTTGGATGGGAGGCTGGGCATCCGGAGTAGCAAAAATTGACTGGAATAAACAAAGATTTATCAAATTTTTCTTTGATAACAGGCTGCTGCCTGAAAAACTCAATATTAATTGTCTTCTCCAGCTACCTGATGAAACATGGCTATTTGGAACTGATAACGGATTATATATCTATAAAAGAAAATCTGATGAGTTGAACAGGGGTGGAATCGTTAAAGACATGGCTTCGTATCATTTGGAGAATGAGGTGATTTTGTCGCTTCTGCATGACAGGCGAGGATTTACATGGATAGGAGCTAAAGATAAACTAATAAAGTATAAGGATAATATACAATCAAGAAAAATTTATGCGGCTAATATAGCTAATGAAGATTCATTAGCAAATGCCTTCATTTCACAAATGTATGAAGATGATTATGGCAGGATATGGTTTGCTACACAAATTGGACTCCATCAGTACGATTATAAGTCTGATAGATTCATACGTTTTAAAACAGACGGGATAAACGCTGTTAATCATAAATTTACGACGGCAATAGAGGGAAACAATGCCGGTGGATTATGGATAGGTACATTTAAGGGCTTAAATTATTTAAACACCGCAACTGGTGAATTTAAAAGCTTTATTCACCAACCTGATGATCAAAATTCAATTTCAAACGGAAAAGTTAACGATATTCATTTGGATAGCAGAGGATTTTTATGGGTAGCAACTGCTGATGGCATCAGCGTTATGGATAATTTAACTAAAAAATTTATTAACCATAACAGTAGCGATGAAATTGCAGGAAATATTATCAATGGTATTCTTGAGGACTCAAACGGGAATATTTGGTTAAGTTCTGATGGTGGGGTATGGAAAATTAATTTTTCTCATTTTTCACGCAGTGAATCTTTTGATGAGGATGTTTTATTTAAAAATATTACCCACTACGACCGGCTGGATGGTTTACTCGATGAAGCTTTCAAAGCAAAGTCAATTTTTATCGACAAAAATGGATATTTTTATTTTGGTGGCATAAATGGCGTAACCTCATTTCATCCAGACAGTATTATAGCAAATAAGGATGTTCCTCCTGTTTTAATTACAAATTTCAAAATTGGGAATAAACAAGTTAAAATAGGAGCCGCTGATTCTCCGCTTGATAAACACATAACATATACTAACCAAATTGTGCTTAACTATAAACAATCAGTCATTAGTTTTGAATATGTTGCATTAAATTATACCAATCCTGAAAAAAACAGCTATGCCTACATGATGGAAGGCTTTGATGAAGAATGGAATTATGTAGATAATCAAAGAAGTGCCACATACACTAACCTTGATGCAGGCACATATATTTTTAAGGTAATTGCCTCTAACAATGATGGTGTTTGGAACGTACAGGGAAGTACCCTGACTGTAAAAATAATGCCTGCTCCGTGGGAAACGTGGCAGGCTTTTGTGCTCTATGCCATTCTATTGCTCATTGCAATTGCCAGTTTTGCCCGCATTATAAATGCAAACCACCGGATTGAAAATGAGCTTAGACTTAAAGCTGTGGAATCACAAAAGGCCAAGGAAATGAGTCAGTTTAAGAACAATTTCTTTACAAATATATCTCATGAATTCCGCACTCCCTTAACACTGGTTTTAGGACCTATTGAGAAATTAATGGATGACCACTATGAGAATGAAGAGGCCTCCAAACAGCTGAAGCTTGTTAAAAGAAATGCTCAGCGAATGCTCAGGCTTATAAACCAATTACTTGATATTTCAAAAATTGAAGCCGGACATATGAAATTAAAGGTTTCTGAAGGAGATATAGTGGAATGCGTGAGAGGTATTTTTGAAGCATTCTCCATAAAAGCTTCCCAAGAAAATATTCAATATAGGTTTTATTCCAGTCATACACATATTGTTGGACTTTTTGATCAGGACAAAGTAGAGAAAATACTCTATAATATATTGGCAAATGCCTTTAAGTTTACACCTAAAAATGGTGAAATTGATGTTTTGTTGCACCTGAAATACAGTCCGGACCAAATGAGGATTGTTGAAATGGTTGTACACGACTCAGGTTTGGGAATTGCGAAAGATGAAGTTGAGAAAATATTTGAGCGATTTTATAATCTTGACAAGGTTACTTCCCATGGCATAAAAGGTACTGGAATAGGCCTTTCTCTGGCTGCACAGTTAACAAAAATAAATTACGGAACCATCACTGTAGACTCAGAAAATGGTAAAGGCTCCAGATTTACTGTTGTTTTACCTATTGAGAAGGAAATCTTCCAGGAAGATGAAATTGATAATTTAAATATAGCCAGGGATGATGTAAATCATAATTTCGCTATAGAAGAACCGGAGGAAGCCCAACTGGTAAATATCGAAGAAGATAATAGAGACAATAGACCTATTGTTTTAATTGTTGAGGACAACAGAGATGTGAGAGAGTTTGTGAAGGACAATCTCGATGATGAATATTACGTATTAAAGGCAGATAATGGAGAAAAAGGTGTGGAAATTGCCCTAAAACATATACCGGATATAATTGTGACGGATATTATGATGCCGGTAATGGATGGCTATGAATTATGCACACGCTTAAAACAAAATCTGAAAACATCGCATATTCCAATAATTATGCTCACGGCCAGGGCATCTGAAGAGCATCAGTTGGAGGGCATAAATACAGGTGCAGACAGTTACATGCCAAAACCATTCGAAATAAAAATGTTAAAGGCCCAAATAAAAAATTTACTGGAAAATAGAAAAAAAATCAGAAAAAAATACAGCAACGATTTTATTCTTGAACCTTCTGATGTTGATTATAATTCTATGGATGAGGAGTTTCTAAAAAAAACCATAGAACTTATAGAACTCAATATTTCCGACCCTGATTTAAGTATTGAAAAACTCAGTGCTGATCTGAATATGAGCCGTTCTCAAATGTACAGAAAGGTTAAGGCGCTTACTGATTTATCCCCGGTAGAATTTGTCCGAACAATTAAAATTAAGCGTGCCGCGCAATTGATTAGAAAAAGAAGTCATAATATTTCTGAAATAGCGTATATGGTTGGATTTTCAGATATAAATTATTTTCGGCGATGCTTTAAGCAGATTTTTGGTATGACGCCCTCTAAATACATCAGTACTAAGGAAGAATTATCTTAAAACCCATTTCACCCCCTTTTCTTCAACAAATGATATGCATGGAAATGAATAATTATAACTTTTTTTGCATTACTTAGGTTGCAAAGTTCATAAGAATGTCTCTTTGTATAAACCATAAGTAGGTTTCATTTACTTTTTTGGTACTACTACCAATTTCGTGGAAAAATCTAGTTAATAACTATGCAACTATCTAATATAATGATAATTAAGCTCTATTTCTGCGATAAAGAACATGACTTATTATAAATTACTGATACTAAATGGAATGGG
>Ga0207419_1001780_pt1 | contig 15348 bp, 11 predicted proteins | sample ElkSloMetagenome_4_FD_184723 | JGI IMG/M metagenome (GOLD analysis project Ga0207419, IMG submission 184723) | Hot spring microbial communities from Elkhorn Slough, Monterey Bay, USA - MD2A (version 2) | ecosystem: Environmental > Aquatic > Marine > Intertidal zone > Estuary: Microbial mat ...
TCGGGTGACGATGTTTTTGAGACACTAATTAAATATGCCGATGTAGATTCCATTAGTGATCTTGCTTTGATGGATTCTTTAAATATAGATATACATGCTCCAGGCGACTTGGAAAAACGCATTATAAGTCAGTTACGCCGAGCCGCAAGTAATACAGAATTATTGAAAGGAAGCATTGCTAAAAACTTACCAATAATGATGTTTTTGCTGCTTCCAATATTTGCCATGATCTTGAAGTTAATTTATGTGCGCCGCAAATTATTATATATCAGGCACTTGGTGCACTCTTTACACCTACATTCTTTTGCATTTATAATATTTGGACTAACAATTATATTTCTTTTTGAAGTTCATACATCTGGTTGGGTAGCACTTTTAAGTTGCTTTATAGTTTTCTTGTATACATTCTTTTCATTTAAAAACGTGTATAACCAATCAACAGGAAAAACATTTTTAAAACTGATCCTTTTAGGGTTTACCTATTTTTTCCTTTTGACAGTGTTTGTGTTAAGCGAACTTTTGTTAACCTTTTTATACTTCTGACATAACAGCTTGCAAAGATTTGTCATTGGCAGCAATTATTTTATCTGCAATGGCCTGATCTACCGAGGTAGACACGAATAAGGATTCAAATTGCGCTGGAGCTAAATAGACTCCGTTGCTCAACATTTGCTGAAAGTATTGCCCAAAAAGAGAAGTATCACAACTTTTTGCTGTTTCAAAATCAACTACTTTTTTATCTGTAAAAAAGAGACTATACATAGAACCGATTTGATTCATAGTGAAGTCAAGACCCATTTTATTTAAAGTGGTCTTATAACCGTCTACAATATAAGAGGTTATTTTTTCCAAGTGATCGTAAACTTCGTGATGCTGATTTAAGTAAGACAGCATAGCAAAACCCGCGGCCATAGCTATTGGATTACCGGAAAGTGTACCGGCTTGATAAACTGGCCCGGTGGGAGAAACAAAATCCATAATTTCTTTTTTGCCTCCGTATGCACCTACCGGCATACCACCGCCAATTATTTTACCAAGCGTTGTCATATCAGGAGTTACTCCTAGCTTTTCTTGTGCTCCCCCGGGTGCCAGCCTGAAACCCGTCATTACCTCATCAAAAATCAGGATAATGTTATGCTCATTGCACAAATTTCTTAAGCCTCTTAAAAATTCGGGTTCCGGTATTACACAACCCATGTTTCCTGCCACGGGTTCAATAATAATAGCTGCAATATTATCGCTATTAGCCGTAATTAATGCCTTTACACTATCTAAATTATTGAAAGGAGCCAGTAATGTATCAGCGGCAGTACCTTTTGTTACCCCAGGACTATTGGGTGTGCCCATGGTAGCAGCGCCACTGCCGGCAGCAATTAGAAATGAGTCGCCATGACCATGATAGCAGCCTTCAAATTTTATGATTTTATCCTTGCCGGTAAAACCACGAGCCAATCTGATAGCCGACATAGTAGCTTCGGTACCAGAGTTAACCATTCTTACTTTTTCAATCGAGGGCACCATATCCACTATCAGCTTAGCCATATCCACTTCTTTGGCAGTGGGCGCGCCAAATGATAAGGAAGAGCTAATAGCCTCTTGCACTGCTTCAGCTACAGGATCGAAAGCATGGCCTAGAATCATAGGCCCCCAGGAATTTATGAGTTCTATGTATTGATTATCATCTGCATCATACATATAAGCGCCCTTGGCCGATTTGATAAACAGCGGATCACCTCCTACTGCTTTAAAAGCTCTCACTGGCGAATTAACTCCACCAGGTATAAATTTTTGGGCTTGGGTAAATAAATTCCTGCTTTTATCTTTACTAATACTCATCTTCTATATTCTTTACTTCATTCACATTTGTCAATTCAGCATCCTTGTATCTTACTACCGGCAGGTATTGGTTATCATTGCTATCTTTATAAATAAATCCGGGTAATAAATATCCGGGCATGAAATCCTTTTCTTTTAAAGCTACCTGAAAGTAATTGCCATGCTGATCAAGCAACTGACTGAATAGCCATAGGGTTTCATATCCGAGGGCTGAAAACTTGCTCGGCAGGGTATGATATTCCTGTAAATAGCTTTGTCTGAATTCTTTATAATTTTTAGCATTATGATCAATAAAAGAAGGAGCTAAAAGGTTTACTTCCAATCGATCCAATTGCTCGGGAACGATAAAACTATAATCTATCCAATTATATAACCCAATCACTTTAATGGCACCTCTTCTTCTTTCGAGAGCGCTGATCAAATTGGCGGCAATCATGCCCTCATCAGTAACGGAGGCAACGAAAATATGTGAAAGGCTATCAGCCGGTATTTCAAATTTCTCTTCACCTTCCATGCCTTTATACGTTCTTTTGGCTAATAAGAAGCTGAACATGCTTTTTGCATCATTTCTTCTCACCTCCCTTACTCTTGCAGATCGGTCGGCAATCTTGTTAAGTGTATTTCTATAATTATATGCTAAAATTGAATCTGTATCACTTGGCCCGTGAAAAATCAAAACCCTTTTGCCATCTCCCATTAGTTCTTTATAAGCAAATTGAGCTGCTCTCAACCCTTGCGTTTCTTCACTAGGTAATAATAGGAATGAATATGGATTATTGGCGACAACTTTACCGTTAGTTGAGACCGGGTTTACCATATTGATTTTATTATCATAGGCAAATTTTGTAACTAATTCGATAGGTTCAGAATATAACGGGCCAATGATAAGATCCATTCCTTTCATTTCATCTTTTTGCAATACAGTTTTTGTTGCGGCAGCACTTCTTTGAGTATCATAGGCAAAAACTTCAATATTTACACCATTGGCTTCTACGTCTTTTAAGGCTAGTTTAATGCCTTCATAAATTTCAATTACAAAATTCTTCTTTTCGTTGCTACTTTTAAATTGATCATACATAAATGGTAGCAATACTGCGATTTTATACTTATCTTTCTTAATAGAATTAGTAGGTGCTGCTAAGCTGTATAAATCTTTCAGGTCATATTTCTTTATTAATTCATCCAGATATTTGATATCACGAGTAATAATAGGCTGCTCATTCAATTTATCTGCAATGGCTTTAGCAATACTTCTGTTTTCCGGAAATTTTTCCAAAAGTGGCTTGAGCATGGTCAAACTTTCAATTTGACTTAAAAAGTGTAAAGACATTTCAGCAGCCTCTTTTTGTAGCTTGTCGTTGGTAATTTTATTAAGCTGCTGTAATGCTAATTCGTGTTGGTTTTCTTGATAATAAATATTGGCCAACCAATAGCGTACTTCTTCTATCTTTTCCCAGCCAGAAAACTTTTCCAGAATTTGCAGAAACATGCTTTTCGATTTATACAAATTGTCAGAACGATAAGCTGCTAAAGCGTAATAAAAAGATGCATACTCTGCAAAAGGGTTGCCTTGTGCCTGAGTAGTGGCCGGTTCAAATGCATCCATGGCGAGCTTGTATTTTTCCAGTCTGAATAGCTCTTTTCCATTCAAATATGCTCGTTGAAAATCATCACTTTGTGCCCAACTATTTAAAAGTGAGCTAATTACAAAAAATAATATTAAGAAAACAAATCTTGCTTTTTTCATTTTTATTCCCATTCTATGGTAGCCGGAGGTTTGGAGCTAATGTCATACACCACCCGGTTTACACCTTTTACACTGTTAATTATTTTGCTAGATATTTCACCTAAAAATTCATAAGGTAAATGACACCAATCGGCCGTCATGCCATCTACACTGGTTACGGCCCGTAGCGCAACCACATTTTCATATGTTCGCTCATCACCCATCACCCCTACCGATTGCACAGGCAATAACATTGTGGCTGCCTGCCATACATCGTCATACAATCCGGCATTTTTTAATCCGGTGATAAAAATATGATCGACTTCCTGTAAAACATGAACCTTCTCCGGAGTAATATCGCCAAGTATTCTGATACCCAACCCAGGCCCGGGAAATGGATGACGACCTAAAATACGCTGATCAATACCCAAAGTTTTACCCACTTTTCTCACCTCGTCTTTAAAAAGGCTTTTCAATGGTTCAACTACGTTCAATTTCATTAGTTCAGGCAAGCCGCCCACGTTGTGGTGCGATTTAATGGTAGCAGATGGGCCTTTAACAGATACTGATTCAATAACGTCAGGATAAATAGTTCCTTGCCCCAGCCATTCAACTCCGGTAATTTTATGGGCCTCGTCGTCAAATACTTCTATAAATGTTTTACCAATTGCTTTTCGTTTATCTTCCGGGCTTTCAATCCCCTTAAGCGCATCATAAAATTGCTGCTTGGCATCTACACCTTTTACATTTAAGCCCATGTCTTTATACGACTCTAGTACATCTTCAAATTCGTGCTTTCGCAACAATCCATTATCTACAAAGATGCAATGTAAACGATCGCCAATGGCTTGATGAATTAAAACTGCTGCTACAGAAGAATCAACACCTCCTGACAACCCCAGCACCACTTTACCGTCCTGAATGGTATTCTGCAGCTCTTTTACGGTTGCCTCTACAAAAATATCGGGTGTCCAATCCTGGCTGCAGCCACAAATGTGCACCACAAAATTTCTTAATATAGTTTTGCCCTGGACCGAATGTGTTACTTCGGGATGAAATTGTATACCATATATTTCAGCATCATTCCATTTAAATGCAGCTACTCTTACTGACTCTGTACTGGCAATTAATTCAAAATCCGGAGGTAACTGCGTAATGGTATCGCCATGCGACATCCACACCTGGCTATTGATTTCAATTTCTTTAAGCAGATCAAAATGGGTATCAACCTTGGATAACTTTGCCCGGCCATACTCCCTGGTTTCGGAAGGGTTTACCAAGCCTCCATGCTTTTGAGCCATCAGTTGAGCCCCATAACAAATGCCCAGTACCGGAACTTTATTTTTAAATTGTTCTATATTAATATTCGGGGCATTTTCATCCCTTACAGAACAAGGGCTGCCGGAAAGAATAACTCCTTTAATATCATCATGCCAGTCAGGCAGGTGATTGAAGGGGTGTATTTCGCAATAAACATTTAGTTCTCTTACCCTTCGGGCAATTAATTGCGTGTATTGAGAACCAAAATCAATGATAAGTATTTGTTCAGCCATGGCTGCAAAATTAAAGTAAATATGAAACTAACTGAAATAAATTCTTCAATCGATTGATAATCCTAGGCTGATTTTATATTTTTTCCAATACTTTTATCCATTCATCAAATTTTTTACTCTTCAATCTACTTTTGTTTCAAACCAAGTTTAGAAGAAAGAATTACTCCATATAATATTCAATAATTTTTTCTAGTTTTTCAATATCCAATATTTTTTCTTGTGAAATATTTTGAATAAAAACTTACAAATTATTAAATAGTAAACATATAAATTCATGACCTTACAAATAAGCTAAAAATCAATGTTTAAATTATCAGGGACTATATTGCATCCATTCTTTAATTTTTTTGAGTTTCAACAACTTGTCCACTCAATCTCCTGTTTTTTCAAAAAAAAATAATTAAGACAATAAGTTGCTTTTACCTTAATCTTTTGAACCTATTAACACATTCAATGTCTAAAAGTAATTTTAGCATGATTTATGGCTTTTACTCTCTATCGAATTGTATGCTAACTAATTTAATTTTTACAATAAACCCTTGGTAGATGGTAAATCATCCATCGCCAACTCATTTCTTTGCACCGCTTGTTTTATACTTTTTGCTACAGCCTTAAAGATTGCTTCTATTTTATGATGTTCATTGTCGCCTTCCGCTTTAATATTTAAATTGCATTTTGAGGCATCAGAAAATGATTTAAAAAAATGATAAAACATTTCGGTGGGCATTTCACCTACTTTTTCTCTTTTAAAATCAGCTTCCCATACAAGCCAGGGGCGGCCACCAAAATCTAATGCTACTCGCGCCAATGAATCATCCATCGGCAACAAAAAGCCGTAGCGATTAATCCCTCTTTTATCGCCAAGAGCCTTACCAAAAGCTTCACCCAATGCCAATGCCGTGTCTTCAATGGTGTGGTGCTCATCTACATGTAAATCCCCTTCTACATTGATTATTATATCACATCCGGCATGCTTAGCTATCTGGTGCAACATATGATCAAAAAAACCTAGTCCCGTGGCTATTTCGGCTTCGCCACTGCCATCAAGATTTAGTTGAATAATGATTTTAGTTTCATTGGTATTTCTATTGATAGAAGCCTTCCTGGCTGGAAATAACAAATATTGGACTATAGCATACCAATCAGTGGAAGCTAAATGCGCCAGCTGATGCTGTTCTTGATTATAATAAATGCCTTTGCTCCCGAGGTTCTCAGCCAATTGCAAATCGGTAACTCTGTCGCCAATCACATAAGAATTAGCTAAATCCCATTCACCACTTAGATAATTCTTCAACATGCCAATGCCTGGTTTTCGATTGGGAGAATTTTCATGAGGGAAAGATCGGTCGATTAAAATATCAGAAAACTTTACCCCTTCACCTTCCAATGTTTTAAGCATTTTATTATGCGCCGGCCAAAAGGAATCTTCGGGAAAAGAGTCTGTTCCCAGACCGTCCTGATTGGTTACCATTACTAATTTATATCTTCCTGATTCCGCAATTTTGCGTAAAGCTGAAATAGCCCCGGGCAAAAATTCTAATTTCTCCAGAGCATCTACCTGCTGGTCTTCTACCGGCTCAACTATAATAGTTCCGTCTCGATCGATAAATAAAACTTTTTCCATTTTCAAATATTATAACTCAAAGGTATGAAAAGCCTGCAAAAGAATTTTATTTTCGGCTGGCGTGCCCACCGTTATTCTTAAGCAATTTCCGCAAAGTTTTATGTTTGATCGATTACGTACGATCACTTTCATATCCATCAAATATTTGTACATTTGATTGGCATCTTTCACTCTCACCAGCAAAAAATTGGCATTACTTGGATACACGTATTCTACAGTGGAAAAATTCGTAAGTTTGGTCATTAGTATTTCTCGCTGCTTCAAAAGTTCTGTAACCTGCTTTTCTTTGATTTCTTCTTTTTGCAATACCTGCAGGCCTAGTTGCTGAGTTTGCAGATTTACATTGTAAGGTGGTTTAATTTTATTTAAATAATGAATTATTTCTTCTGAGGCAAAGGCCATTCCAAGGCGCAGTGCAGCAATTCCCCAGGCCTTGCTGAAGGTTTGCATTACCACAAGATTGGGATAAGCCGATAGCCAACGATTATAGCTTTCACGCTGCGTGTAGTCAATGTATGCTTCATCTACCACCACAATACCATCAAAATCGTCGAGGATAGTTTTTACATGGTCAGCCATGAAATCATTGCCGCTTGGATTGTTGGGTGAACAAATAAAAATAATTTTTAAATTAGCCTGCATTTGCTCTTCCACCTGCGATATTTGGATTTGAAATTTTTCTGTTAGCGGTATTTCTACCACGGCTACATCATTGATCTTAGCCGAAACCTCATACATACCATAAGTTGGAGGCATTATAAGAATTTTATCTTTGCCAGGTCGGCAAAAAAGCCTGATTAACAAATCAATTGCTTCGTCACTTCCATTTCCCAAAAATATTTTATCAGCAGGTACATTTTTCAATTCAGCAATGGCTGATTTAAGCTCTTTTTGGTAAGGATCCGGATACCGATGAAAATTCTGCCCTATCAATGAACCAAATGAGTTTTCATTGGCATCAAGGTAAACCTCAGCTGCACCGGTAAATTCATCCCTAGCTGAGGAATAGGGCTTCAGGTCCAATATATGTGGCCTGATTAATTGCTGCAAATTAATTGTTTTCATCCAGGTATTTCAATCTGATAGAGACTGCATTTTTATGTCCATCGAGTTGCTCGGCTCCTGCTAGTTTCTCAACTATAGGACCTAAATTGCGTAAGCCATCTGCGCTTAAGTTTTGATAGGTTATTTTCTTAATAAAACTATCGATAGATACTCCGCTAAAGGATCGTGCAAAACCATTGGTGGGCAGCACGTGATTCGTTCCGGAAGCATAATCTCCCACAGATTCAGGAGAAAAGTTACCCAAAAATACTGAACCGGCATTTATAATTCTATCCGCCACCTGGTCAACTTCAGCAATCGAAATTATCAAATGCTCTGCTGCATAAAGATTAAGAATATCGATTGCATCCTGATTGTTGTGAACTACCACAGCTAGACTGTTGTTCAAAGCTTTTTTTGCAATATCTTTACGGGGTAATTGCTCTATTTGCAAATTAATTTCTGTTTTTACTTTTTTCACAAAAGACTCATTTGTACTCACAAGCAGCACCTGGCTATCCACACCATGTTCCGCTTGAGATAAAAGATCAGCTGCTACAAATGCAGGCTGAGCAGTATCATCGGCAAAAACCGCAACTTCAGAAGGACCGGCCGGCATATCAATGGCTATACCCTCCTGACTTACCATTTGCTTAGCAGCAGTTACATACTGATTTCCGGGTCCGAAAATTTTGTAAACCGCCGGCACAGATTCGGTGCCATAAGCCATAGCAGCTATCGCTTGCGCCCCTCCTACTTTTACTATTCTATCAATACCTATTAAATTAGCTGTATATAAAATCAAAGGGTTTACTTTTCCTTTCGGATTGCAAGGTGTACATAATACAATTTGCTCACATCCTGCAATATTGGCTGGAATGCCCAACATTAGTACTGAAGAAAATAAAGGTGCGGTACCCCCGGGAATGTAAAGTCCTACTTTTTGAATGGGAACACTTCGACGCCTACACACAACGCCTGGCATTGTTTCCAAAAGTAGTTCCTTTTCGATTTGCACTTCATGAAACCGGGTTATGTTTTGTTTGGCTTGCTTTACAGCTTCTTTTAATTCATCTGAAACCAGTTTTTCAGCTTCATAAATTTCTTGCCGGCTAACCTGTAGTTCTTTTAGCTCTACATGATCATATTCCAGGGCAAATTTTCGCAAAGCTTTATCTCTTTTTTGGCGTACCTTTTTAATGATGGGCTTTACTATTTTTTTTATTTCTTTAAAATCTTTTACTGGCCGGGCAAGTAATTCCGGCCAATCGACACGCTCAGGATATTTGATTATTTTCATAAAATCATCTTTTCGATAGGTACTACTAAAATGCCTTCAGCACCTGCATCTCTCAAGTTTTCAATCACCTGCCAAAACTCATCTTCACCAATTACTGAATGAATAGAACTCCAACCTTCCATGGCCAAAGGAAGCACAGTGGGACTGCGCATACCAGGCAACAAGTCGGTGATTTTCTGAATAGCATCATTGGGCGCATTGAGCAAGATGTATTTATTATTATTTGCAGATAATACTGAATCCATTCTGAAAAGCAACTTTTTCAAGATATTGTTTTTCTTTTCAGAAAGATGGTGGTGACTGATCAAAATAGCCTCTGATTTTACTGCTACCTCCACTTCCTTAAGACCATTGCTAAGTAAAGTACTTCCGGAGCTTACTATGTCAAAAATACCCTCTGCCAAACCAATGGAAGGAGCAATTTCTACAGAGCCACTGATTTCATGAATTTCAGCTTGGATATTGTTTTCTTTCAGATAATTCTCCAGGATTTTAGGATAAGAAGTGGCAATACTTTTACCATTGAAATACTCAGGACCAGTATATGCTACTAATTTGGGTATGGCCAATGATAGCCGGCAACGAGAAAAACCAAGGTGCTTGACTGTTTTTACATCTTCTTCTTTTTCCAGTACTACATTTTGACCCACTATACCTACATCTGCAATTCCATCTGCTACATACCCTGGAATATCGTCATCGCGAAGAAATAGGAATTCGATAGGAAAATTGAGCGCAACAGACTTTAATTTACCTTTTCCATTATTAAATTTAACGCCACATTCTTTAATTAATTTAAGAGAGTCTTCGCTCAATCGACCTGATTTCTGAATGGCAACCCTAATTATATCTTCCATTGAATTTATAAAATTTTGTAATCAAAAAAACAGGTGCAAAGTTAATAAAAATAAGCTGAGAATTAAGTACGCTAAAAACTTCCTATTTTCAAGTTGTACAGGTCTTTTCAATCAAGATTTATATTTTCGATCTTTCCCGGTACGAGGAGTAATGTAAAGCATTGCGTCACACCGCTATTCTTTATTATTTCAATTGATATCAGCCCAACGGCTTTATGGCAACAGCTTCAATATTTTTGAACCAGGTAAACTGCTGAGAACTTACTACAAAGCGTTCTGCCTGGCAAAAGTCACATGTCAATTACATTTTGTAGTAATTAAATGCAGCCTGCAAAAAACAGCGTTTCATTTCGACGGATATATGCTAGGGTGTATCAAGTGAATACAGATGAGAAGTTATTTCAAAAGGTGTTATCCGCCTGAGTCGGACACATTTTATGTTTTTTTTGCAATCCAAATTTTTTTATTCAGCTGCCTTTTAGTAAAGATTGGGGTGATTTCTCACTGCCTCGATAAGTCATTCCTTTTTTAGATTTTGTGCAGTTTTATTATCGTCATTTTATTTTTTTCATTCCTAAGTTGCTTGTTGCAACGTCCTAATTAACGAATGCTAACTACGGAATAATGTTTACAACCACCCGTTGATACCTTGTAAGGGCTGGCTCGCCATCATCAGTTACTTTCAAAAGGATGTGAGTAGTTTGAGGCTTAGTGAGCCCTACATTTCTCGGTACTTCCAGCGTCATTTTGATTTGGTCGGTATTTTTCAATTGGATATCACGCCAATCTGAGTGCCAATAGGTGCCAGCCTCTCCGTATTGAAACCATTCATAAGTCAGGTCATCACCATCAGGATCGCTGCTAGGTGAGGCGTCTAATTCTATAGATTCACCTAACTGTACTGACACTTCATTGGGGCCGGCAAGTTTTGCCACCGGCGGATGGTTAGCTTCATCATAATCTTTCACAGTCCAATCGATACGGGCGGCAAAATCATTCTGAAATTCATCCCGCCAGCGCCAGATGGTGGCATGATTATCAATGTAGATCATGCCGTCGTTGCCCACGACTTCATCTATGGCATCGGTCCAGAGCGGTCGGGTTTCCGGTTCCTGGTCGGTTTTGCGGCGGTAGGGTTTGAAGCGTGGCTGGTACAATTCATAGCGGCCACCCCAACCACCCCAATCCGGGCGTTTCGGGTTGTTTAGGCCATTGTTGATCAAGTTGAGAAAGCTGGGGGTATCGCCTTCCATAGCGTATTCCACCTCCGGGTACTCCGCACCCAGCGGCCCGTGGCTTTCCATAATATTTTCCCGTAGCCAGGGGTTTTGTACTTTGGTGGTATCGGCTCCGGAAGCAAAGCGATACCAGGGCTCGCCGGATATACCCGACCAGGTGGCGTGCCGGTAATTTTCGCCGGGACTCACAATGTAAAAAAGATCAGGAAATTCGGTGCGAATCCAATAAGCAGAATTATCCTGGTCAGAGATGGTATAAACCCGAATTTTACTAACAAATTGTTCCAATTCAGCTTCAGTGCGTGTTTGCCGCACTTTCCAGAGTGCCTGTGCCAGCACATTGGCGCCTCCCCATACTGTCACCCAAACCGGCCGGGGGTCATCTTTGTCCACCACCTGTATCAGCCAATCTGAACCATGGGAATCATTGCCCGGCCCTACCCCATCAAGGCCATATTTGGGTATTCCTTTTTTAGTAACAGAATGCAGATATTCCTCAGTTGGGAAACCCTCCTCATGTTTAAGCAGGTTGTCCCTTACTTTGCCGTAGGCTGTCACAATTTCCTTGATGCGCCATTCGGCAGTTTTATCGCGCAGATGGGTAGACGTAGTTGCCACCAGGCCCTCTACATCGAATTGATTGCTGTAGACCAGAAAGCGTACCAGGGACTGCGCGTCATCCGGTTCATTTTCAATATCGGTAAGCACGAGTACACGCTGTTTTTGCTGCGGTTGGGAAAGAGAGAAAGTTATCGGCAAAAATACCAGCAGGAATATGGATAATAATTTGTTGGCCATGTTGAGTAATGTTTTGAAAGAGTAAAAATAAGGAAAAAATGGATTGGGTGTGAAATGTAATGAGTAAAGATTGTTACACTAAAAACCATGCAGGATCGTGGAACGGTAAATCCTTAAATGACTATCTTTGTTAAAATGACTGAAGATGCCCGAGTTTGTAGAAAAGTTTATTGATCCTTTTACCGATTACGGCTTTAAACGGCTTTTTGGCGAAGAGCCGAACAAGGAACTGTTGTTGGATTTTTTGAATGAGTTGCTCAAAAGCGAGCAGGGCAATATCACCAGTTTGACCTACCTTAAAAGTGATAAGCTGGGCCACAGCGAAGATGACAGAAAAGCTGTTTTTGACCTCTATTGCGAAAATGAGGACGGGAAAAAGTTTATTGTAGAGCTACAGAAGACCAAGCAACCCCGATGATTCGGGGTCAAGGACCGGACGGTATATTATTCAACTTTTCCGATTAGGGAACAGGCACAACGGGGATCGGACTGGAGTTTTGAACTAAAAGCTGTTTACACCATAGCTATTTTAGATTTCGTTTTCGATTCGGACATGAACGAGCCTGGCAAGTTCAGGTATGATGTAAAATTAACCGATACTGAAAGCTGCAAGGTATTTTATGATAAGCTAACCTTTATCTATTTGGAGATGCCCAAATTTAGCAAACCGATAACAGCCCTTGAGTCAAGGTTTGATAAGTGGATGTACGTAATCCGGAACCTCAACAAGCTTGACAGAATCCCCAATGAATTGCGGGAAAGTATCTTCGAGCAGTTGTTCGAGGTGGCAGAGATAGCCAGGTTCAGCCAGGAAGAGGCAAGTGCCTATGAAGAAAGTTTAAAATCGTACCGGGATTCGAAAAACTCGTTGGATACAGCCTTTGAAGAAGGAATGGAAAAGAAAGAAATATCCTTTGTATTGCGGCTTCATGATAAAAAGATTTCCATTTCAGAAATTGCTGTTTGACAGGCTTATCAGAGGAAAGGGTGAAAGAAATAATTAAAAATAAGGGATAAGCTACTTACTGCCCAAATCGAGGCAATCATTTTTATAGAAAATAAAATACATTACATTTCTGATTGACAATTGTTCGTTGTTCTTAAGAAATCCCTTTATTTGTCAGAGGTTTTATTTTTATTTAGTATGTAGAGCGGGTTTAAGCCCGGAATATATCAAATTAATTCATTAGCTTATAACTTGTATCAAATCAGGAACCGTACCAGTGACTGGCCATCATCCTGTTCATTTTCAATATCAGTAAGTACTAATACACGCTGTTTCTGCTGCGGTTGGGCAATAGTAACAGTCATTGGAAGAATTGAAAGCAAGCTAAGAGTGAATATCAATTGATGGATCGTACTGATGATATTTCAGAAGTAAAAATACGGATTCATTGGAATTGTAACGTAATTTTAGCAAAAATGTAATGCATATATTTAATTAATTACCCCTTTTTGGGTTATACGAAGAAAAGGATGAAAATTTATTTAATAAATCTATTTCACACTTACAAGATATTTATTGCAATATTTTTAATAACAAAAGCCACAAATAAACTTCATGATATTTTTTTAATTTCACCATGTGATTTTTCCGTGTATTACTTGACTACAATTGGGGGGGGGTATCTTTAACATTGTATTCGCGCTTATACAGGGAAAGACCCAATCGCCCCGAATAGGATAGGTAAAATTTAAACCATAATTAAAAATGAAAAATTTATTTTATTTATTTATTGCGTTTTGTTTTTTGACTTTGTCTTGTAGTGATGAACAAGATATCACTAATTCAGAGGATACAATTTTAGTAGAAGACATCATAATACTTGGTTTTGTATATGCACAGATGAATTAGACATTTGTCTTGGAAGTGATTGTTGATAATAAAATGAGAAGCTATTCGTAAATAGCTTCTCACTTAAATCTAAACTCATTATGAAGCTTAATCTTTACTTAGCTTTATTATTAATATTTACTTTACTTCTCGTTAGTTTACTTTTTTTAGATTTTAGCCTGTTTAATTTAAGTAAATATTTGAATGGGTTCATGCATAGATCAATATATTTAATTGTGCTAATTATTGTATTATATTATTATAACTTACTTACCGTCAATGGTCTTTATCCGAAATTCAGAATCAGAAATGTGCGTATACTTTTTTGGCAAACTCTTCTGCTAATCATAATATTTATTAAACAGGTAATAGGATATAGCAGTGAATTTGATTTGTTTTGGCAATATTCATTATTTCATTTATCTGTAGGGCTGTTTGAAGAAATCGTGTTTAGAGGAATAATATTAATTGTTCTGATAAAGTTTTTGGTAAGATCTAAATTTAAAATTCATCTTGCACTAGTTTTTTCTTCAGTACTATTTGGAATAATGCACATCTTTAATGGCAGCGAAAGTTTTGACGATGCATTAAGTATTGCAATCACCACTGGTATCATTGGACTCTTTTTAGGTAGTTTATTCATTCTCTGCGGAAACATTATAATAACAGGTCTTTTGCATGCAATAATTAACATTTCATTTTCCAAAATGCAGGCAGTTATTTCCGAAACCCAATCCAATAATGCAGGTCAGTTATTTAGTTTGATATTTATCACTTTTTTTATCGGACTAAGCCTTTACAATATCAAGAAAGTAAATAAAAAAGTCTTTATGGGAGAAGTAAACCTGATAGGGTTTAGCTGGGTTAGACAATCTTAAAATTAACAACTTCTGCTCCTAAATCCCCTCACAACCGCTCCACCTCATCGCCATAGCCTTCCTCAGGTTCTTCCAGCAGGTTGCTGAATAGATCATCCAGTTCGATAGTAAGCCTAGGTAAAATCTGGCTGCTTATTTGATCACCGTAAGTTTTGGGACGTGAAATATCATAGACACCATATTCATTTAAAGTGAATACAATAATGGTTCTGTCTCCCGGTTGTACTACCCAGTATTCCTGAACCCCTGCCTCCTGGTATAAATCAAATTTTTCATGCAGGTCTTTCTTCACCGATGATTTGGAAACTATCTCCACGATCAGGTCCGGTGCACCATTGCAGCCTTTGCTATCAAGTTTAGTCAAATCACAAATGACACAAATATCGGGCTGAACCACCGTATTTGATTTACCTTTTTTGTCCTTAATAGGCAATCTGACATCAAAAGGTGAAATATACACTTCACAGTTTTTATCGTTTAGATTGTTTCCCATAGCAATAGATAATTTGAAAACAATCTTTTGGTGATCTGTTCCGGGAGCAGGAGACATTTTGAAAATTTTCCCCTTGATCAACTCAACCCTTTCCTTGAATTGCCAGGCAAGGTAATCAGCATAGGTGTAATGCTTTTTAAAATTAAGTTGATTGATGTCGGTAATCA
>Ga0207419_1001785_pt1 | contig 15337 bp, 11 predicted proteins | sample ElkSloMetagenome_4_FD_184723 | JGI IMG/M metagenome (GOLD analysis project Ga0207419, IMG submission 184723) | Hot spring microbial communities from Elkhorn Slough, Monterey Bay, USA - MD2A (version 2) | ecosystem: Environmental > Aquatic > Marine > Intertidal zone > Estuary: Microbial mat ...
TTTGGGAGAAGATTGGCTGTTTGGTGATATTGGAAATGATGTCGTTAGCGGGGGTGATGACAATGATAATCTGTTTGGAAATCAAGGAAATGATGAATTGTTTGGAAATGGGGGAGATGACACCATTTTTGGCGGACAAAATAATGATAGTCTTTGCGGAGGAGAGGGTGAAGATTTACTCTTGGGAAATTTGGGTGAGGATTTGATTTTAGGAGATACGGGCAATGATACAATGTATGGAGGTCAGGCTAATGATACGTTAGTTGGTGGAGAGGGTAACGATTTTATTAGTGGTGATTTGGGAAATGATACCCTCGTCGGTGAAAGCGGAAGCGATACTTTTGTCATTGGTTCTGGAAGCGATCTTTTACTTGACTTTGAGAACGGAACTGATAAACTATTATTAGCCCAAGAATTAACTTTTGAACAGTTGGCGATCGCTCAAGATACAAATTCAACTGTTATTCGTATCGCCAATACCAACGAATTAATTGCTACGTTAAACGGGGTTGATGCTGCTGTTATCAGTGCAGATGATTTTGTAACTTTGTAATCGATTAAACTCGGTTCAATAACTACCCGGTTTATTCAATAAGTCGGGTATTTTTTATGTTTAAATTAGCTTTATTGTAGATTTTTCTATAATAATTTAATGGTTTAAATACCTAGTTTCTTCAAAATCTCCTGATGTGACACATCGTCCGTAGACTGATAGTCCGCAGACATCTAAGTTATTAGTCTATGGAACCATCAAAAAAACAGATACTCCAGGCTTTGGGTAATTTAGTCAGACAACATCGCACAATGTTAGGGCTTTCGCAAGAAGAACTTGGGTTTCGTGCGAATTTAGATCGAACCTACATTTCGGGAGTCGAGCGAGGAATTAGAAACCCTTCACTGACAGCACTTGTGAGTTTGGCTAATGGCTTGGGAATAACTGTATCCGAACTTCTTGATGGACTAGAAGGGATGATCGCCAAACCCAATGAATAAAATCAGAATTCACCAAAGCCGTAGTCACCGCAAAGCTTCTGAACGCTACAAAGACGTAACTTTCTATTATGAAGATGGAACAGTTTGGGAAGGTTCAATTCCCATTGAGTACCGTCGGACAGGAACCAATCTTTACGAAGAAAAAGAAATTCAAGAATACCTAAAAAAAGCCTACGATTATTGTCAACCTAGCAAGCGACAAGAATGGCTAGCAGAACAGGAAAAATTTTGGGCGAGTAAGCGAAAGGAAGAAACATGGCAACTTTTTGAACAACTCAAAACCTTTAAATGGACTTGTGTTTCTTGTGTTTACAATAATCCTAACTGGGCGAGAAGAAATCAAGATCTCAAAGAAATGGGTTATACAATTGCAACAGATACAAACCGTTTTTGCGAACAATGTGGAAAACGCAGAACTTTTCTAATTTTGGTTCCTTTACCCAGAGGCGGTTTATCCGGTTACGAAATTTGGTCACAAGCTTTAAGGGAAAAAATTGTTAAAGTCCTGGGGAGCTACGATGCTTATGAAGGAAAAAGGGTCAAAAGCGAAAGTCTTTTACCCGATCATAAATTTCCGGAAATTAGATGGAATTTAGAAACAAAACGAAACTCTATTGAACATCTTACAGATGAAGAAATTAGACGAGATTTTCAGCTTTTATCGAATCAGCGAAATCTGCAAAAACGAGAAGTTTGTCGTAGCTGCTATCAGACTAATATTCGAGGATATCCCTTTGGAATAAAATTTTACTCCCAAGGTAACGAACAATGGTCTGAGGAGATTCCAAAAACAGGAAAAGAAGCGGAACAGGGTTGTTTGGGTTGCGGTTGGTATGACTTAGAAGCTTGGCGTCAAGCTGTTAATCAGAAATTAAAAGAGTTTTCTGAATAACTCGAATTCACTTTTATTTTGACTCATTTTGTGAGATCATAGACAAGTATGGAAGCAGTGCATATCCTATACATTCAGCCAAACGGGGCGGGACAGCATTACCAATTTGCCACATGGCTTTTTTCATCGTTCCTTCAAAAATAAATGTATCAGGAAATGTCTGTAATCTCGCCATCTCTCGCGCCGAAATTACCCGATTTAGGTAAGGGTGAATGTGAGTTCCTCCATGATTTTCTTTAACTGTCATGCTAGGTTTACCCGGATATTGACGTTTAAAAGCATCCGCATAGCTTTTATATAAAGAACCCCCCGGAGGAACTTGAGCAATTCTTTCCATGTATTCAGGAGAATGGCGAGTCCATTGGTGATTAATTTCAGGAATCGGGGTGTATTCGGGAAGGTCAGATATTGCTGACTCAATGGGAATATATTCATCGGGTAAAAGTTGGGGTTTGGGATAGGGATTCAACATTCCAAATCGGTTGGCTATAAATATAGCACGGGGTCGAATTTGTGGAACTCCATAAGCCGCAGATTCAAGGATTGCAACCGAAATATTATTGTAGCCAATTGCTTTAAATTTTTCAAAAATTGACCGTTTTACCGTTCCGCCTTTCATCGTTAAAATTCCCGGCACATTTTCCATGATGATATACCAAGGACGTACCGCTTCTACAACTCTGATAAACTCTAGAAATAAGTAATTTCTCGGATCGTCCGCTTTCCGTTTTCCGGCGACGGAGAATCCTTGACAGGGTGGGCCACCAACAACCAAATGAACTTCAGGATTGTCAATTTTTCTCAACCATTCTGCGGGATTAAATTCTTCTATATTTCCGCAAAAATGATTACAATCTGGAAAGTTTTTGACATGAGTTGCTGATGCAATTGGGTTATTTTCTACACTAGCAATGGCTTGAAAACCTGCTTGTACTAAACCTTGGGTAAACCCTCCAGCGCCACTAAATAGATCGATAAAGATATAATTGGAGGTTAAACTTGATTTATTTTCCCCAATATCAATGAATATCTTGGCCGAATCATCTTCAGAATTTAGTTCTAGTTCTCGCTGAAGTCGCTCGTAGCGTCCCAGTTTAACTTTCTTGATATTTGGCTCAAGAGTTTGGGTTTGTTCCTCGGATGAAAAAAGGGATAATTGCACCGATTTTTCATTATACTTTTCTTGAGTCGTTTTGGATTGAGATTTAAAAGTTGACTGGTGTTCTAGTTTGTCTTGGTGTTGTTCGCGATCGACAGTAAAGTTTTCACCTTCTGAAAATAAAGATAACTGTACGGGTTTCACTTGACTCTAATACAAATACTGCTTTATCATGATTTATTGTATAATATCATAGGTTTTGAATATTAGTTTTGTGTTTCAGACAACACAAAGAGATTTGTTGAGTTGAACGAACTGAAACCCAACAATCCTCTGAGAATGTTGGGTCTCGTAAACTCGACACCAACCTACAAATAAATTAGTCTTCAAACAGTAGGTTGGGTTGAACGAACTAAAACCCAACAATTCACTCAAAATGTTGAGTCTCGTCAACTCGACACCAACCTACAAATAAATTAGTTCCGATTTTTATAACTCAAAGTTACAAATTGCATCCCCATCATTTGAATAAGGATTTTGCAAACATTCTAATTCTTGAATCCTCTCATCTTTAGTTCGGTTCAGCATTTCCAATTGTTGAATCTGTTCTTTCAATTCCCGAACATATTTTAATTCGTCAATAGAAATAAGTTGACCGTGACGTAATTCAAACACAACCTGCTTCAGTTCATCGGCGCTCATTGGAATTAACACCAACGAAACAGGAGCAAACGAATCCGATTGCTGGACATTTCCAGCAAAATTTGATATGCTCATAACATTAGAAAAAAATCAACATTTGTAAGACGACCTCTTTCAAGTCCCTCTGATGGTACTGCTAATACCATTTGAGTAGGATACAGGGGTCTTATTTTTTTGAATCATAGCATAAATATCCTCAAAAATGTCAAGGGTTTATTGGGCGATCATTTTAATCAGAGGAGTGATCAAAATGATCAGATGGGAGTGGTCAAAATGACCATAGGGGAGCGAACATTTTTATAATGTCAAATCCCAAATGGCACTGCAAACGTCAATTAGTCATAAGTTTTTTGTTGGTTTCAATCCCTGTTGAGTAGGGCATTTTAGATTTTTTGGTACAGATTAATCAAACCTCTTTTAGTGAGGTCATTTTTGACCTTGATACTGCTTAGATAAGCTCAGAGCTAAAATTTTAAAGGGCTAGTAAACCCAAAAATTGACTATGGTATACAGGCTCAAACGTTAAAGCGATGATCATTTTTTGAAAAATTCCCCGTCACCGCCTCAGACTGTTAAGGATAGTTACCAAATTTTCGGCAAACACCAACCGACGTCCCCCGTTGCGGTACGCTAAAGAATGGACAAAAAACCAACGATAACAAGCGATCGCACACAGCATGACAACCGTATCTGCCCCCAGTCGAACCGTTCGGATCGGTTCACGCAAAAGTCAACTCGCACTCGTCCAAACCTATTGGGTGCAAGCCGAACTTCAGAAGCACTTCCCGGATATCGAATTTGAAGTGCATACCATGTCAACCCAAGGCGATAAAATCTTAGATGTCGCCCTCGCTAAAATTGGGGATAAAGGACTCTTTACCAAAGAACTCGAAGTCGGAATGCTCAACCACGAAACCGACATCGCCGTTCACTCCCTCAAAGATCTTCCGACAAACCTTCCCGAAGGATTAATGTTAGGATGCGTCACCGAACGGGAAAACCCCGCAGATGCAGTTGTTCTACACGAAAAACACAAAGACAAACAACTCGAAACCCTTCCCGAAGGTGCCGTTATCGGAACATCTTCCCTGCGGAGACTCGCCCAACTGCGTCACCATTTCCCCCATTTTGAATTTAAAGATATTCGCGGAAACCTCAACACCCGCCTGCAAAAACTCGACGAAGGCGGCTATGATGCCATTATTCTAGCAGTAGCAGGACTGACACGCTTGGGAATGGGCGATCGCATTCATCAAACCATTTCCCCCGATGTCTCCCTCCACGCCGTCGGACAAGGGGCTTTGGGGATAGAATGTCGGGATGGGGATGAGAAGATTTTAGAAGTGATTAAAGTCTTAGAACACACTCCCACCGCCCAACGTTGTCACGCCGAACGTGCTTTTTTACGGGAACTAGAAGGGGGTTGTCAGGTTCCCATCGGGGTAAATACCCAAGTAGAAAACAACCAACTGACGCTAATTGGAATGGTTGCCAGTTTGGATGGAAAACGCCTAATTCGCGATACGGTTAGTGGAGAAGCAAGCAACGCCGAACAGTTAGGAATTGATCTGGCCCATCGTTTGAGAGAACAAGGTGCCAAGGAAATTTTAGATCAAATCTTTGCTGAAATTCAACGGCAATAGGCGTGTGAAGAAGTTAGTTGTTGGTTGTCAGTTTGGCGGGAACGGAGAAACGAACGGTTAAACACGGTTTGGGGGAACTCTCCACCTAAAAAACTGATAACTAATCTCTATAGAAACTTATTTCCAGATGAAATGGGACCGTTCTTGTATGGAAATAAGTATAACTAACCTCTCTAATTCTTCTCCCAATATGACTGAAAAACTTAATCCGTTTGCGATCGCTCTCCAGTTTACCCTGAAGTGGGAAGGCGGCGCCGGACATCCCCAAGATTTGGGCGGTATTGTTCAATATGGCATTACCCAAGCCACGTTTGACACCTATCTTCGCCGTCAAGGTTTACCTTTAAAATCAGTGATCGATATTACTGCTGAGGAACTCAAACAAGTCTATTTAGAGATGTATTGGAAACCCTCAAAAGCAGACTTGATGGTTTTACCTTTAGCCATTGTTCACTTTGATACTGCCGTTAATTTTAGTGTTAGAGGAAGTATAGAATTTTTACAAGAAGCCTTGGGGGGATTAGTAATTGATGGACGTATGGGCCCCAATAGCGAAGCGGTTTTAGAACAGAATAACAGTTTAGAAACAGCCCAACGCTATTGTCAAGCTCGGATTAATTATCGTTACCAACGAGTTCAAGTCAACGCTTCTCAGGAAATCTTTCTAGAAGGATGGCTAAAACGAGATCGGGATTTACTCAGTTATATCTCGCAACTGCAAGAAAATCCAGAAACTCAAACCCCTACTCCGAGTGAACCGATTTCAGGCAATTGCCCAACTCCTGAAATTGTAGACAAACTAGAGCAAGCGATCAACTTACTCCAAGACGTATTGGATCAACTCAAGGAGTCGAAAGTTATAGCGCAACGCGGGCGGGAACAGGGAACAGCGCTTGCCTTGCGGCCCGGCGGTTTCCGGCGAGACTTAGTTTGCAATCTTAGGGAACACCGGATCAGGGAACAGAAGAGATAAATGCCTATAGTGCAAGGCTTTGAGCAATTTCTTACAATGGCGATCTGTAAATAGACGACTCGCGACTTGCTATAAACCTTCCCCCTCAGAAATTCGATCCGGCAATTGAGAAGAAAAAGTATTGAATGTCAGAAAATCTAGAAAAATATGCAGATTCTCGAAAAAGTCTCCCCAATTTCTTAAACCCTGTCCTGATGGGAGGTTTACCCTCCTAATTTCCCGCTTTTCTTTGACTTAAATCCGATTTACAAGTCTCTAAAATTTGGCGATCCGCTTGACTTATAGATTCAATCGGGTAAAATCCCTCTAGTGAAACCCGCTGATCGGCTCCCCCGGAAGTGGAAGCAGCCACAACTGAGGGATTAAAGCCAATCGCATAAGGATGTGTTTCCTGAGTGTAAGTATCGACAACCGTTAAAGCTAACCCATTGCCTTGAGGAGTTCCCCAAAAACAATCAAACGTAGAATGCGGCATATAGAAAGCACCCACCATCTGACCCTGGTTGATCTCAAACACCATGTAAGCAAGGCCTATTTGATCCCGTTGGGGAGATTGACCATAGAGGTAAACCCCATTGTCAAGAAAACGTGTTCCTGGTTCAAAAGACTGAGCAACTACAGTTTTTGGTTGGAAGCCATTCGTCGGATTAGCTTGCGCCATCTGCGTTGGCAATGGACTATTCAAAAAACTAATTATTAAAAGAAATAAAAGATTGATAGAATTGCAGTTGTTTAATAAATTGCGATGACGCACCCTTTGAAACCCTGATTCAAATAATTGATCCTGTGGCATTTTGATAATCCTCAAACATGATGGTCAATAGGGCAGAAAAAACAATATTGCTATTCGTTGATCTGATCCCAAAATTAATCGACCCTATTTCCAACATACAATAAGAAATAGAGGGTGCCTATAATCCGTCTAGCCTAACTGACTTGAATTGTCCTCGACTGTATCAAAATATTCAAACAGTCAGCTTTCTGAGGCGATCAAAACCAATCATTAGAAATGTTAAGAAATACGGTAGAATCGTTGAGAATCTCAAACAGACCACAATCGTTGATTGAGGGGTAGAGTCTGTCTTCTCACAGGTGACTGCTGCTAAGGCTAATTTTGATCTAACCCCTCAGTTTGATCGCTGTTGTTGAAGGACAACGGTGAGTAGGGGATCAACTCAACAGAGTTAACCTGCCCATTATTGAGAAGCGAACCGATTGGGTCAGGAGATCGAGGGTGTATAGTTTGCCCAGATAGAAATCAAAACTCTATCCAAACCAAGTTTTAGTCTCAACAACAGAGCCAACTTGGAACTATGGTGATATTACGAAGCATAGTACGGGAACGCAAAGTCAATCATGCGAATTCTATTTGTAGCTGCTGAAGCCTCACCTTTGGCTAAAGTGGGTGGCATGGGAGATGTCGTCGGCGCTTTACCAAAAGTGCTGCGGGCAATGGGACACGATGTACGGGTGTTTATGCCCTATTACGGTTTCCTCCCCGATAAACTGGAAATTCCCTCCGAACCGATTTGGTGGGGAACTGCAATGTATCAAAAGTTTGCAGTCTATGAAACCCGACTGCCCAAGTCAGATGTACCACTCTACCTGTTTGGGCATCCTTCCTTTATGCCCCGTCGTGTCTACTACGGAGAAGATGAGGAGTGGCGTTTCACCTTATTTTCCAATGGTGCGGCTGAATTTACCTGGAATTATTGGAAGCCCAATGTGATTCACTGCCATGACTGGCACACCGCCATGATCCCGGTTTGGATGAACGAGACAACCGACGTTAAAACCATTTTCACCGTTCACAATTTAGCTTATCAAGGGCCTTGGCGGTGGTTCCTAGAACGGATTACCTGGTGTCCTTGGTATATGGAAGGTCATAACGTGATGGCTGCCGCAATCCAGTTTGCCGATGAAGTCACAACTGTTTCTCCCACCTACGCCGAACAAATTCAAACCGCCGCTTACGGTGAAAGCCTAGAAGGGTTACTTTCCTTTGTCAGTGGTAAACTCTCAGGTGTTCTCAACGGCATTGATGTCGAAAGCTACAACCCGGAAACGGATCGCTTTATTGTCGAAAACTATAATGCCGATACCGTCGAACGACGTAAAGCCAATAAGGTGGCGTTGCAAGAAGAACTGGGGTTAGTTGTAGACTCGGGTGTGTTTTTGGTGGGGATGGTCAGTCGCTTGGTTGAACAAAAAGGACTCGATCTGGTCATTCAAATTATGGATCAGTTCTTGTCTTATACCGATGCCCAACTTGTGGTTTTGGGAACAGGCGATCGCTATTATGAAACCCAAATGTGGCAGATGGCATCTCGCTATCCGGGTCGTATGTCGAGTCATATTCTGTTTAATGAAGCCTTGTCTCGACGCATCTATTCCGGTTGTGATACTTTGATCATGCCCAGTCGCTTTGAACCTTGCGGGATTAGCCAAATGTTAGCAATGCGTTATGGCTGTGTTCCGATTGTCCGTCGGACTGGTGGACTGGTTGATACGGTGTTCTATAACGACCCCATGAATGAGGCGGGTACGGGTTACTGTTTCGATCGTTATGAACCGATGGACTTCCTGACTGCGATGATCCGGGCGTTAGAGGCTTATCGCTATAAAGACCAATGGCGGAAACTGCAACAACGAGGAATGTGGCAAAACTTTAGTTGGGAAAAGTCAGCCTACGAGTACATTAAAATCTATAACCGAGTTCTGGGAAACCCTGATGAGGGAAAACCCACAGAACCATCCCAGACTTCTGGTGTAAAGGTTTAGTTTTGAGGAGTTCAAAGTTCAAACTTTTAAATCTCTGATTTGATGCTTGAATTTTGAACTCTCGTTATCCGTATTTTCACGGATTTATCTGAAGATACTCGGCTCAATTTCCGTAACTCTACGGTTACACTTCGCAACTCTCATTGACTAAACTAGAACTAGAAACAGTTTTAGTAAGGTTCGCAAGCGTAACGTATGAAATTCCTGATCTTGTCTGCATTCATCCTTTTAGCCACAACCGTTGGAATTCTCAGATCAGAGTTTTTAACGTTCCGTCCTTCCCCGTCTAACCCCTTACCCTCAACTTCTAAAAATCGTTTTTTCTCTTTTTTAAAAGCCCTAATTTTCTTCCTTATTATTCTTCCTTTATCTTATCTAGAAATGCTCGTTGAAGTTTGTTTTTATTCTCCAAAAAATTCTTCAAACAACGATTCTTCTCTTGCAAACCGAACAGATTATCAATCTAAATCTAAAGTTTCTCTATAAAATCACGATTCAATCTCAATCATCGCATAACCATTTCGTCCAGCCTCTTTCGCTTGATAAAGTGCTTTGTCAGCTTGATCAATTAAATTATACCTCGAAGAACTCAAAGAAGGATAAACACAAGCAATCCCAAAACTGAGGGTAATTTGTTTCGCGTTGAGTGAGGTGGAATGGGGTATATTTAATGCTTGAATTTCATTTTGAATGCAACGCACAACCTCAACGGCTCCCTCAGTATTTGTATTCGGTAAAATCACCACAAATTCCTCTCCGCCATAACGAGCCACTAAATCTGCTGGACGTTTAACTCCCCGAGAAATCGCTTCAGCTACTTGTACTAAACACCGATCACCTGCTAAATGACCATAGGTATCGTTGTAATATTTAAAATAATCAACATCACAAAGAATTAACGATAAAGGAGCCTGTTCCCGCTTGAGTCGATGCCATTCTTGCTCAAAATATTCGTCAAAATAACGACGGTTAGCAATTTGAGTTAATTGATCATAATGAGCCAGATAGCTGAGTTCTTGATTGACATTTTGAAGTCTTTCATAAAGGGCTGATTGTTGAACAGTGATTGCCAATTGTCCGGTTAAACGTTTGAGAAATTCAATATCCTGAGTTTGCCAATCTCGGGGTTCGACACAGCTATTAATTCCCAGTAAACCCCAAACGGTTTGTGAATTGACTTCCTGCTGAGAATTGGGGGGAAAAATACAGATAGGTAATAGCAAAGAGGCTCGAATTTGCAGTTGAGTGAGTAATTCTTGATGACAAGGGGTTAAGTTGGCGGTGTAAATATCATTCACCACCTGAATATTCCCCTGGCGAAAGGCTTCTCCTCGGGTTTGAAGCAGATAGGAATCTGTGCAACTTTTGTCTAAAATAGAGTCAAAACCGGGGACAACTGACTCCGTAATAATTGTACCACTCCAATCGGGATTAAACCGATAAATTAACACCCGATCCGCTTGCAAAATTTCCTGAACTTCCGTGACTGCGGTTACTAAGATTTGATCGAGTTCTAAAGACTGACGAATGCGATCATTAATTTCTGCTAATAATTTTTCATGTTGAACACATTGATACAGTGCATCTTCTGCAATTTTTTTATGGGTAATTTCTCGGCTTGCTGTCAAGACGGACTCCACCATTCCTTGAGCATTAAATTCAGGAACAATTCGACATTGCCAATATTTGAATGTTCCATCAGCAGCCGGAAATTTTGATTCGTATAACTGTTGCTTACCTGTTTCAAACACTTGCTGAATTACTTGATGCCAGGGAGTAACAATTTCTTCAGAAAATCCCAATTCTAGCTCAGTTTTACCTATCCAATCTGAAGTTTTAATTCCTGTTTCTCGTTCAACTTGGGGGTTAACATAACGGAAGCGATATTGACGATCTATCCGAGAAATAATATCCGGTGAATTTTCTACTAATGCTCTAAAATCTTGTTCTTGTTGCTGAAGTACAGCGATTTTTTGTTGATAACTCTGACATTCATTCACTCGATTTTCTAAGGTTTGACGAGTGTATTGAAGTTGTTGTTTTGAGCGTTGGTGACGAAGATTAACGGCATATAAGCGATTATTCGTCCAGTAAAATAACCCTAAAATAACTGAAATTTCTAGAATTATTTTTGATCCTAATAAAAATGCTTTTTCTTGTTGTAAGTCTTGCGGTAAGTCGAGTTTAATAATATTAAAAAATACTATAAAAATGATTCCTATAAATAAGGGGTAGGGTCTGACTGTGAACATAGAACGATGAGTAAAAGTTATCATCAAACCGCGATGGGGATAGATCCAAAGTAGACCAAAACAAAGTATAATAAAGCTAATCGTTTTGAGAGGTATTCCTCTGTTAGAGAAAACTATTCCCAAGTCTGAAAAGGGAACGGAAAACAAAAATGTGATTAAGTTCGTGGTTTCAATGGCTAAAACTAGACCGATTATTGTTTGAGCAACTTGAATTCGAGTCGGGGTTTTATGAATAAGCAGTAATAGCACAGTGGCTAAGGAAATTAACACGAAACTTGACTGTTCAAAAATAAACGAAGAAACACGTAAAATGAATAAGGAGGGATGATCCTGAATCAACCCTGGTTCAAAATACAAATTCCAGTTTCGTGCCTCTTCACTAAATGTAAAGAATCCAATTCCAATAATTAGGACACTACACAATTGAGCTATAGATTTAAACCTTTGTCGCTGTTGTCTATTCTGAAGCCATTTTAGAACAATACTGAACAGGATAAAAGACAAGAAAATCGAGGGGTGGAGTGATAGAGATGTTGGCAACAATTCACCAGAAAACAGAGGAAAATTGAACAGGAAGTTGACTAAAGCTAGAAGTCCAACTCCACCCACCCAAATCGTAACAATCGAGGGAATAGACCAATTCATCAATCTAAAAAAATATGACATGGATTCTTTCCCTATTCTATGGCTTCCTGCCGAGAGATGAAACAGTAGTTTCACGGAACTTTCCTTGAGACTAACGATGAAATTTAACCAAGGTGACAAATCTCTTTTTCAAGCCTCATGTTGAGAGAAGGAAGTAGAAAACTCTCCCTTGTATGAGACAGTAGAAATATTCGTAAAAATGACAATAGCCTGTATCTGTGTTGATGCATCTACCCCTTAGGAGGCGGCAACCATGAAAATCCTTAAAACTCAAACTCTCTATGGCCCAAACTTCTGGAGTATTAATCACCCTCATCTGATTGTCCTGCAACTCGAGCTAGAAGATCACGAACGTCGCCTCTCCAACGAGATGTCTGACTTTTGTGATCAACTCGTCAAGGTGCTTCCCGGATTGAGGGAACATCATGGATCTCGGGGTTGTCGAGGTGGCTTTTTACAACAGATGCAAGAAGGAATCTCCATCGCCAAAATTATCCAACACGTCGCTTTAGAGTTACAAAACTTGGCTGGAATGCCTGTTGATTTTGGTCGGATTCGTCTGGCTGCTACACCGGGAATTTGTCGGGTTGTGTTTGAATATCAAAATCCTGAAGCTGGACGTTATGCAGGGCGAGGGGCTGTCCGTATCTGTCAAAGCTTAATGAATCGAGGCTATTATCCCCAAGCCGAACTGGAAATTGATCTCGAAGATTTACAAGAAATCAAAGCCGAAGATTCCCTCGGGCCAACAACAGAAGCGATTATTAATGAAGCCCAAAAACGAGGAATTCCTTGGCAAGAATTACCCGTTCGTCATGTCGTTCAACTAGGCTACGGTAAATATCAACGTCGGATTCAAACGGCTCAAACCGATCAAACAAATATTCTCGGGATTGAATTTGCTGGAGATAAACAAGCCACAAAAATATTATTGGAAGCGGCCAGTTTACCAACCCCTCTCGGAGAAGTCATCTATTATTTTGATGAACTCGAAGAAGCGATTGATCAAGTCGGTGGTTTTCCAATTGTGATTAAGCCCTTAGATGGAAATCATGGTCGGGGAATCACTTTAAATATTAACAGTTGGCAAGATGCAGAAAATGCTTATGATGTTGCCAAGGAAGAATCCAAAGCCGGCGGAATTTTAGTGGAACGCTATTATCGCGGCAAAGATTATCGCGTCTTAGTCATTAATGGTAAAGTGGAAGCCGTTGCTGAACGAGTTCCTGCTCATGTCACAGGCGATGGTCACTTAACAATTGAGGAATTAATCGAAGATATCAATCGTCATCCCAGTCGAGGAAGTGGTCACGAAAATATTCTCACTCGGATTGAAATTGACCGTCATACCGATGATGTTCTCGCAACTCAAGGCTACGATCTCGATAGTATTTTAGAAGAAGATGAAATCTGTTATCTCAAAGCCACAGCAAACCTGAGTACAGGTGGAATTGCCATTGATAGCACAGATATTATTCACCCCGAAACCGTTTGGATGGCTGAACGGGCTGCCCAAATTATTGGTTTAGATATTGCCGGAATTGATATCACTTGTACCGATATTAGTCGTCCTCTGCGAGAAGTAGATGGAGTCATTATCGAAGTCAATGCCGCCCCAGGTTTACGAATGCACCTACAGCCCAGTCAAGGAAAACCTCGTAATGTAACAGCACCGATTTTAGAGATGCTTTATCCGCCAGGAGTTCCCTATCGAGTACCGATCATTGCAGTCACAGGAACCAATGGGAAAACAACAACAACTCGTCTGATTGCCCATATTTTTAAACAGACCAAACAGGTGATTGGTTACACCACCACAGACGGGACTTATATCGGTGATTTTTTGTTAGAATCAGGAGATAATACCGGACGTCAAAGCGCTCAACTGATTCTCAATGATCCCACCATTGAAGTAGCAGTCTTAGAAACGGCAAGAGGCGGAATATTAAGGTCTGGTTTAGGATTTAATCGCTGTGATGTAGGTGTGGTTTTAAATGTTGCTGCCGATCATTTGGGGTTAGAAGATATTAACACCCTCGAAGATATGGCTCAGGTGAAAACTGTAGTTGCGGAAGCGACTGATGACAACGGTTATGCGGTGTTGAATGCTGACGATCCGTTAGTGGCAAATATGGCAAAATGGGTCAAAGGAAAAGTCGCTTATTTTTCGATGAATCCTCACAATGAAATTGTTAAAGAACATCTGCGAAAAGGGGGAATTGCAGCCATTTATGACGGAGGTTTTCTCACCTTTTGTAATGGGCAAGATACCCTTCAAGTTGAACAAATGGTAAATGTTCCTTCAACGTTGCGGGGTTTGGTTTCCTTTATGATTGCTAATGTTTTAGCAGCGAGTTTGGCAGCCTATGTGCAAGGGGTGAGTATTGAAAATATTAGTACAGGATTACGAACCTTTCAAGCCTCTTTAGAACACACTCCTGGCCGGATGAATTTGATTGAATTGGGCAAGTTTCATGTTTTAATTGATTATGCTCACAATCCCGCAGGTTATCAAGCAATTGGTGAGTTTGTTTGTCAGTGGTCTGAGGGTGAACGAATTGGGGTGATTGGAGGCCCTGGCGATCGCCGTGATCAAGACTTAAAAGAGTTAGGACGGTTATCAACTCAGATGTTTGATTGGGTGATTATCAAAGAAGATGATCATACTCGCGATCGCCCGCGTGGAGATGCAGCCCGTTTAATTCGAGAAGGAATTTGTCAGGAAAAACCGCAGTTTAATTATCAAGAAATTTGGGATGAAACAGAAGCTATTCAAACGGCTTTGGCGGAAGCTTCCGAAGGAAGTTTAGTGGTGATTTTTCCTGAAAGTGTTAAACGGGTGATCGCGTTGTTGAAGTAAACTATTTTGGTGGGGGTTTCTAGCCCCCTCTTCCAATTCCGCCACAGGAGGCATTAGGAATAAAAGATTAATTATTAGTTGCCCTGCCAGGGATCGAACCTGGACTCAACGAACATTCAAAGTGCGATCGGGTGCCAATTACACCACAGGGCAATGAATGGGAATTGAACCCGTTACATCTTGTATTACAATAAGCTGTAATACTACAGAACGCAGAGACTAGGATTTGAACCGCATAGCCATAAAAAACGGGGTTACAACGAAGACGCTGTAAACCCCACCTAATCTACCGAATGCGAAATTTAGGTAGAAAATTGGAATCAATTTCGACAAGAATTAGAACCTGTTTTAGCTGAAAACTAAGTCAAAGTAAATTGGTTTTTATCGAAATTTTTAACATATAGCGCTACTTGAATCGGGAACAGGGAACACCGGATCAGGGAACAGTAGACTGTGAAAGGGTTTTAGGATCTAGAAATGTCCTAACTTAAATGCGT
>Ga0207419_1001787_pt1 | contig 15312 bp, 14 predicted proteins | sample ElkSloMetagenome_4_FD_184723 | JGI IMG/M metagenome (GOLD analysis project Ga0207419, IMG submission 184723) | Hot spring microbial communities from Elkhorn Slough, Monterey Bay, USA - MD2A (version 2) | ecosystem: Environmental > Aquatic > Marine > Intertidal zone > Estuary: Microbial mat ...
TGAAACATTCTATACCAAGAACATTTTGTTGAACGAAGGGATTCGCGCCTGGATGGCTCCCGTCGATCAACCTCACCAAAACTTTGTATTCCCTGAGGAGGTATTACCACGTGGTAACGCTCTCTAATTCTTATGTTGGAGGCCGCGACCTAGAATCTACTGGGTTCGCATGGTGGGCAGGTAACGCCCGTTTGATTAACTTATCTGGTAAGCTACTGGGCGCTCACGTCGCTCACGCTGGCTTAATCGTCTTCTGGGCTGGTGCGATGACTCTATTTGAAGTCGCTCACTTTGTTCCAGAAAAGCCGATGTACGAACAAGGCTTGATTTTGATTCCCCATGTCGCCACCCTCGGTTGGGGTGTTGGCCCTGGTGGTGAAGTTATCGATATTTTTCCTTTCTTCGTTGTTGGTGTTCTGCACTTAATTTCCTCTGCGGTTCTCGGCTTAGGTGGGATTTATCACGCCGTTCGTGGCCCAGAAACCTTAGAAGAATATTCTTCTTTCTTTGGTTACGACTGGAAAGACAAGAACCAAATGACCAACATCATCGGCTACCACTTAATCCTGTTGGGTGGTGGTGCGCTGTTGCTGGTGTTTAAAGCCATGTTCTTTGGCGGTGTCTACGATAGTTGGGCGCCCGGTGGTGGAGATGTCCGAGTCATCAATAACCCCACATTGAACCCGGCTGTGATCTTCGGTTATCTGACCAAAGCTCCTTTTGGGGGTGAAGGTTGGATTATCGGTGTTGACAACATGGAAGACATCATCGGTGGTCACATTTGGATTGGTTTGATTTGTATTGCTGGAGGTATCTGGCACATTCTCACCAAGCCCTTTGGTTGGGCGCGTCGTGCGTTCATCTGGTCTGGAGAAGCTTATCTGTCCTACAGCTTAGGCGCTCTGTCTCTGATGGGCTTTATCGCTGCGGCTTTTGTCTGGTTTAACAATACCGCTTATCCGAGTGAGTTCTACGGCCCTACAAACGCCGAAGCATCTCAAGCTCAATCTTTTGTGTTCTTAGTTCGTGACCAAAAACTCGGTGCGAACATCGGTTCTGCTCAAGGCCCCACTGGTTTGGGTAAATACCTGATGCGCTCTCCCACTGGTGAAATCATCTTCGGTGGTGAGACTATGCGTTTCTGGGATTTCCGTGGCCCTTGGTTAGAGCCTCTACGTGGGCCTAACGGTCTTGACCTCAACAAGCTCAAGAACGACATCCAGCCTTGGCAAATTCGCCGTGCTTCTGAATACATGACTCATGCTCCCAACGGTTCTATTAACTCCGTGGGCGGTATCATCACAGAAGCTCAAGGCTTTAACTACGTTAACCCCCGTGCGTGGTTGGCTGGTTTCCACTTCATCGTCGGTTTCTTCTTCCTGATTGGACACCTGTGGCACGCTGGCCGCGCTCGCGCTGCTGCTGCTGGTTTCGAGAAAGGAATTGAACGTGAAACTGAACCTGTATTGGCTATGCCCGACCTCGACTAATTCTTCTGGAATTGTTGAGTTAATCGCTTAGTTAAAAGTTAAAATAAACGCCCCGCCTTCACAGGTGGGGTTGTTTTTTTGGTTTAATGATCTTTAACTGATAGTGCTATTCTGATAGGGATAAGTTTCGTACCAAATTTAATTGAATTATGGCTCTTTTAGAAAAAGTCCAAAGTTCTTTTCTAGCAAGGGTTTCAATAATTTTCAAAAAGTGTCGTAAGATGAGTATGGAGATTAACTCAAAGTGAGCGATCAAGATCTTAAGCAAGCCTTACTTCATCTTCCTGAAAATGCCTCTGAAGCAATAGTTAACAGTGTTTTTATCTCTAAGCTATTACTTGCACTTGGTTTTCAACAGGCAGATCAAATTCCTGAGTTTCCTACAGGACAAGGATCGCAAGCAGTCGACTATGCTGCACGAAAAAGAATTGAAGATGATACATTTATTCAAACTCAAACTAACCCCTATTTACTGATTGAAGTCAAAGGGAGAGATATCAATCTATGTGAAGGTTCTCCGCAATATGGAAGAACAGTTAAGCAACTTAAAAATTATTGTCTTGCTCCGAACTGTAAAACCGTTAACTGGGGAATAATCACCAATTCACAACATATTCAACTATTTAGAAAACACGGTAAAGTTGTCTACCCAGCTACTCTCTGTTTAAAACTGACTCCAGACAATGTGACCGAGATACTTTTAAAAATTCGTCAAAAAATTGAAGCACCTACAAAAGCTTTAACTGTTGCTATCTATAACAATAAGGGAGGTGTGGGAAAAACAACAACAACCGCCAATTTAGCTGCCGTTTTAACCCTGTATGGTAAAAAAGTTCTTGTGATTGATTTTGATCCAAATCAGCAAGATTTAACCCATTCTCTTGGTGTTGAAGTAGGTGAACAAGGTTTCTACGCTTGTATGGAAAATAAACGAGCAAATATTGATGATCAGGTCATTCAGCATCACAGGGTGAGTTTAAAAAATAAGAGATTTGTAATTGATATTATTCCATCAGATCAAACATTTGCTGATAAAAGTGAAAATGAGTTGCGACAAGAACTTAAAATATTCAGGCTTCGCCAAATTTTAGAGCCTCTCAAGTCTAGATATGACTATATTTTGATTGATAGTTCTCCCAACTGGCGTTTTGTCAGTACAAGTGCGATTTATGCGGCAGATGTTGTGTTAATTCCTACCAAACACAACAATATCTTTTCATTAAAAAATGCAGCGATAGCCATTCAGAAATATATTCCGGAGGTTCAGGAATACAGAAAAGATGGGGGGCCAATTGCACTGCCAATATTCTTTAATGGAGAGAAGATTACAGAGTCTCAGCGAACAACTGTTCAGAACGCCATAGACCGTATTATTGAACAAGTCCGGCGAGAGTTTAACTTAATTCCTTACTTTTATCCTCGTTATACTAAAGCTCAAAAAAATCGTTACGTTTTTGATTTGCCAAGTTACGCACACATCTCTAATGCAGCGTTTGATCAAATCCCTGCGGCTTATAAAAGTAAAACAGCGCGTGACTATTATTTAGCTTTAGCTAAGGAGTATTTTTTACAATGAGTAACTTAAGTGATATTGGCAACTTAATGTATCTCTATCTCGATGAGATTGATCCCGGAAATGGAACTGATGCGCCGAAATTTTTAATTACAGCAGCAGCAAAAGCTTTAAATCAATATGGCGATCGCAATTGGGTTCCTGTAATTGTTAAAGAAATCGGTGAAGATCGATATCAAGTGATTGGCAATACATTTATCTATGCTGTTGCCGAAGAAGCGGGGTTAGAAAAGATTTGGTGCATTATCGCAGATGAGCGAGAGGAAACAGAAAAGCTAACTCAGGTATTATCCGGTGAAGTAACACCCAAAATTAATCTCTCTCAAGCAACAAGAGATGAAATTAAAGATGCCTTGCAGTATTTAATTGAAAAGCCAGGAAGCCTTCTAAAAGGGGTTAACCTGCTCACAGCAACCAACCGAATTGATGCAGCACCCCGTCAATACTGGAAGACTTTAGATCCGATTACAAAACTCAAGTGTGGAATTACAAAAGGCAAGTTAAAAGCATTAGAGGAAGTCTTTGATCTGATTCCTCAACCGATGCCAGATGTAATCAAAGATCCGGCTATCCTCAAGAGTTTAACGACTACAGAATTGAAAGCACTCGCGAAGCAACGTCAACTGACAGGTTACAGTAAGAAGAAAAAACAGGAATTGGTTGAATTACTCAGCACTTAAAGCATTAGTTTTCTCAATATTTCCGAATTAGCAAGGGATTAGAGTAGAGAAAGTCTCAAGGAGATTTAGCAGCGATCGCCTTTTTAACTTTCCTTTTCTCTAATCCCTAATTCGAGATAATTGAACGGTAAAATTCAACTATGCAACCGCTACAACTTCTGCAATTTCGGGGATTTTTTCCCGTAAACGACGCTCAATTCCCATTTTTAACGTCATTGTTGAACTCGGGCAAGACCCACAAGCCCCTTGCAAGCGCAACCGTACAATCGGGCCATCAAGTTCAACGATCTCAACATTACCGCCATCCGCCATTAAATAGGGGCGGAGTTCGTCCAAAACGGTTTCAACGTTGTCTGGTGTTAAGGCTAGAGTGGACATGGCTCACCTCTTGTTGTTTATTCTTCAAAACGATCAGTCTGAACTTATCTTAATCCTAACGTCACGAAAGAAACATTAAGAGTTCAAATTTTAGCTCACTGTTGCAGGTTCTAACAGTTTGATATTGGAATAGTTGAACTCAGTTGTCGTGAGTGTTCCCTTTTCCTTAGAATGAACGACTTGGTGAGTCATCACATAATAATTGCCAATTTTCTCAAACTTATCCTCAAATTCCAATTCTCGCATAATATCGTTGGTTTGGGGATTGCGGAAAACCGCATCATAGTGACTCGCTGCAAAACCTTCTCCTGTATCGAGGCTTTCGTGGGTATTGATGACAAACGCCATCCGACCCATAACCCGACTCACCAAACAAATTTGATCATCTCGGACTTTGTAGTTGGAACCCATCGAATCCCCTTCGACGAGAATTTCTACAGCGCCCGTCTCATCTTTTTCGCCAAAACTAAAGCTATTTTTACCGTGAGAGTTCTCAAAAGAGTTGCGTTTGCGGTGGGTGACAATATCTCGGAGTTGCGTGTAAACGCTTTGTTTTACCTCCTCATCTTCAATCCCCATGACTTCTACACTCATGTCAGGATTGATGCGAATCTGACCATTATAGATCTCCGAACCCTGTTTGAGTTCGATGTCAGCACTATAACCGGGGAAGTTCGAGTCCCAGGTGTAGCGGTGTTCGTAAGCAGATCGAAAAACGTCACGAGCGTTTGTTGATTCGGTCATGGAAGTATGGTCGTCCAAAACTAACGTCTATCTATTATATAATAGTCATTGAGTTTTATCAGAATGAGAAATTATTCTCTCTCCAACTAAATTAAATCTTTAACTTTTAAAATTTGTAGAAAAGACTATCTGACTTTGCGATCGTTCACAATAAACCGTTTAATTCGGCAATCATCCTGATTCTTTCTGTCTAAAAAGCTAAACTTGAAAACCGATTGTTTTAAACCCACTGATTCTTATGTCAAACCGTCCAATTTATCTCGATAACAACGCCACAACACCGATGGATGAACGGGTGTTAGCTGAAATGATTCCTTACTTTACCGAACACTTTGGAAATCCAGCCAGTATTAATCATGTTTACGGGTGGGAAGCCGAAGCCGCAGTTAAAAAAGCAAGAGAAACTTTAGCCAATGCTATTAACGCCATACCCGAAGAAATTATCTTGACAAGCGGCGCCACAGAATCCGACAATTTAGCCCTAAAAGGCGTTGCTGAAGCCTATTTTAACAAAGGCCGTCATTTAATTAGCGTTGTGAGTGAACATAACGCCGTTCTCGACCCATTACACTATTTAGAAAATTTGGGATTTGAGTTAACTTTACTTCCGGTTCAATCTGATGGTTTAATTGATTTAAACGTGCTAGAAAATGCTATTCGTCCCGATACAATTTTAGTTTCTATAATGGCAGCTAATAACGAAATCGGAGTGTTACAACCGCTCGCAGAAATTGGAGAACTTTGTCGCGATCGCAATATTTTCTTCCACACCGACGCCGCCCAAGCCTTGGGAAAAATCCCCCTGGATGTAGAAGAAATGAACATTGATTTAATGTCATTAACCGCCCATAAAATTTACGGGCCAAAAGGGATTGGGGCTTTATATGTTCGTCGTCGCAACCCCAGAGTCAAACTCGCCCCTCAACTTCACGGAGGCGGACATGAACGAGGAATGCGATCAGGAACATTATACACTCCTCAAATTGTTGGATTTGGTGAAGCGGTTAAATTGGCTTTAAAAGAGATGAAAACAGAAACCGAACGTTTAACGAAATTGCGACAACAACTCTGGGAAAAATTAACAACTTTGGGTGATATTTATCTCAACGGACATCCCACTCAACGTCTGGCGGGAAATTTGAATATTAGCGTTGCTGGAGTCGATGGTCAAGCATTACTTTTAGGACTACAACCTGTGATGGCGGTTTCTTCGGGTTCGGCTTGTACTTCCACTAAAATTGAACCTTCTCATGTGTTAGCCGCTTTAGGACGTTCCGATGGGTTGGCTTATGCTTCTATTCGGTTTGGAATCGGTCGATTTAATACATCTGACGAAATCGATCAAGTCGCCGAACACACGATTTCAACAATTCAATCTTTACGCAAAGTTCAACAGTCTAAGTCATTCGCTTCCAACCTTGCTTAGTTTTTGCTGAGATTAACAAGATTAGCAAACCAAAAATGAAAAATCCTTTTTCTAACATTCGACTCAGTTTAAATATTTATTGGGATAGATTCCTCTATCTATTGATATTTTTACAAAGTAATTAGTTCCAGTTGAGGATAAAAGCCCGGTTGTAATGAGAGATAAACCGGGCTATAAGGATAAGTATCAAGGAAAAAAGTGAAAGGTTTTAATAAATTTTACCTCACCAACAAATATTATTAGGGAATAGAATCAAATAATGTCCTTGAACTCAATAAAAAAACAGCCAGTCTTTTAAAAGAATTATCGAACGGTGACTGAATAACTAAACTTAAACGGTTTAAAATTAGTCTCAGTTTTAGGGGTTCCACTCAACTCTAATTCATAACTTCCCGCTTTGGGAAACACCACATCTGTTCCGGGAATTCCTTGATATTTTTCAGCAGAAATCGCTTTTAATGTTGGAGTCATCATTGGTTGATCTTCGGCTTGACGGGGTTGACGATAAACCGCTAATTTACAGTTACACTGTTCGAGGGGAATAATCGCCCCTCCTCTGCGAGTTAATGCAAACCAAATTTGGGCGGTTTCTCCTGCTTTTGGATTGTGATTAGGTTCGAGGTGAAAAGTCGCCGCTACATCTCCAGAAACTTCAACTTCATGGGCGAGAGTCGGAATAGTTAAACGATGACTAAAATTAACCAGAATCGGAATACTCATCAACCCTAGTATAACAAATTTTCTAAACCGTTTACTGTGACTTACTCGGTGAAACATAGAACTTTTCCAGAGAAAATAAACACCAAATTGAACGCATTCTCACCAATAACACAAAAAGGCTGATTGTTGCTAAAATTCCTACCCGAATTTGATGGCTAACAGTCCACTCAAATCCGCCAAAATAACTCGACCCACTTAAGAGGATATGAACCACACCCAAAATAAAAGCAGGAACCGCTAATAAATGAATTTTCCGCCAGTATTGTCCTAAATGACGTTGAATTTTATCAAAACTCGTTAACGCCGCAGGAGTCATCAATAATAAAGCAATTGTTCCCAGTCCAATTCCCCATTGATGTTGGGGAACCATAAACCAAAATGCTTCAATATTCCAATTAAAAGTATGATCAATCATTTGACCCATATGAACTAATGCTAAGATAAAAGCAGCCACCCCTAAAAAACGTCGATACTGTAAAAGTTGCGGGAAAAACCGACTCATTGGACGGGCAATTAAAGCTAACATTAAAAAAATTAATGCTCCATGACCGGTATAATCAACATGATTTCCAGTTCGTAATAATGTTAAAATTCCAATGGTTAAAGTAATCCATCCCCCTAAGCGAAATAATTGACTGCGACGGTCTGAACTGAATTTACTGGTTAATAAACCGACCCCTAACATTGTGGGTAATGTTCCCAGTCCAAAAGCCAACATTGTCACCATTCCCATCTTTAAACTTCCCGTTTCTGCGGCTTTGATTTGGGCTGTATAGAGAAAACCACAAGGAATTAAACCCCAAACTAAACCTAAAAATAAAGGAGTCAAGGGATTTTTTTGCATGGATAAATTGACCATTGCACCGCTAAAACGGTTATGCCAAACTTTAGGGGAAAGTGGGTGTAATATTGGTAATTTAGGGATCAAATCGGGTCGGATTTGTGCCAATCCTAACCCAATTAACATTAATCCTGTTAAAATTGCCATTCCCCGTCGAATAACACTTCCTAATCCTGCCATTTGTCCACTGGCAACTAAGACCGAACCTAATCCGCCAATGGCGGCACCAACTAAGGCATAGCTGATAATTCGTCCAATATTTAATAATAAATGAAACTGCCAAGCGGGTTCTTTTGAATCATCTGTATTTGAGAGAGAAAATGCTACTGTTAGAGGGCCGCACATTCCCACACAATGACCAAAACTTCCTAAAAATCCTAACGTACTAATTAATACGAGATCTAGCATTATTTGATTTGAGTTGCACAATCGTTTTCTATTTTAAAGGTCTACGCTACAAATGTTAAACGGGGAAATTTGGAATTAATCAAGCTGATTCTCTTCTAGTTGGGGTTTCTGATGTAGCCGTGAAGCGTCAATCTCAAACTTCAGAAGGTTTAGAATCAAAAAAACGACAATCAAGCGTTGTTGTTGCTGAATCTAAAACAAAAGGAATTACTGTTACTGTTCCCCGACCCAAAAGCGTTAGACAGGCTTATTTATAAGTTCGATAAATAACCACTCATTATTCAGAATTTATTTTTAATTCTAAGTATTCTTCTTGGGTGTAATTTTTTTGTTCTATAAATTTCATTGTTTTAGGATTTAATTTAATTTTTAACTGGAAATCAATTGAAATTGATAACTTTTAAAAACGAACTTTGTAAACTTTAAATAACTCTCCTTCCTTCTGTTTAACAATCTTTTCACTATTAGATTTAATCATCTTTTCCCAATTTTCTAGTGGTTCTAAAAAGACTTCTGTTCCTAAATAAGTTTCTAAAATTGCCCAATCTTCTGCTAATGGTGCATCAGGATTGAGAACATCAAAAATAAACTCTCCAGTGGGCTTCAAGACTCGTTTAACTTCAGCCATAACCTCCGTCCAATATTCAAGGGGAAAATAACAACTCAACCCCGTTGCGATCGCTAAATCAAACTGATCTGCATCATACTCTAAATGATGAGCCGCCCCCAATTTTACCCCTTTAAACAGTTTAGAATTCAACTGTGGTCCCCGAGCATTCAAAGCATCTATTGCCACATTGCTAATATCTTGACCATAAAATAAAGCATTCCACTCTCGCCAAGGATAAATCAAAAAACTGACTCCACAACCAATATCTAAACACTGTTGATTTTTCTGGATTTTAGTCAGTTCCCAAAAGGGCGAAGTGATTTTAGCTTGTAGAGTTCCCGCCATGCGATCGCGAAAAATCGGCAAGTTTTCCACTTCTTCGGGAAGTTCAAAAGCCTCCCCTTGATATTCCCGATTAAAGCGATAAGCAACCGCATTCATAAGAGAATGCCATTGATCAGAAAGATAAGCAGAAGAACTCGAAGATTGTGAAGATCGATCAGACTTTTTAGACATCGTTATTTTTTCAAAGCTTTTTTAATTAAACCTGGAATTTGAGACGGACGGTCAGCCAAGGGAATTTTAGCTTTTTTAAACGCTTCTATTTTGCTTTCTATTGTAGGCGGACAAATAGTTTGGGCGAGTAGTTTAGATGTCGCTAGCGTACAGGAATGACCTAGCAGTTTAGTTGGGGGTGCATACAGTCCAGCAATATAAGCAATCACAGGTTTATCAATCGTTTCAGCAATATAAGAAGCCGCTTCTTCTTCACCACTGCCGCTGACTTCTCCGACCAAAACAATCGCCTCAGTTTGATCATCTTCATCCAAAATTTGTAGCCACTGAATAAAAGAAGAACCAATAATCAAATCACTCCCAATACTTACACTCAGAGACTGTCCAAGTTTAGCTTGAGTGAGTTGAGAAGCAATTTCATAACTGAGTCTGCTACCCCGACTAATTAACCCAATAGAACCCGGACTATAAAACTCACCAGGATGAAGCCCCAATAAAAGCTGATTGGGAACAATAATCCCAGCACAACTCGGCCCAAGGAGAAGCGTTTCCGAGATTTCGGCTTTACGAATCAAACCGACCATATCCAAAGGCGGCATCCCCTCGGTGAGAATAACCAGTTGTTTGACTCCAGCTTCAATCGCTTCTAAAGCAGCATCTAGCGCTTGATAGGGATTCACCCAAATCACACTGGTATCAATCGAGCCTACTTTAATCTGTGCTTGTTCAACCAAATCAAAAATCGGAACTTCTTGCAAATGAGTACCGCCTTGACCGGGAGTTATACAAGCGACAATATTAGTCCCATAAGCCTTCATATTGAGAACCGCATGAATCAAAGCTTGAGATGCTGCATTCCCCTGAATTAAAACTTTACTCTCTGACGTTAAATCCATAGTTATTGACTCTAGTTGTAAACCCTAGACTGATGCAGCAACGACAAATAAACTGTAACTGAGTTCGCAATTGACTCAGATCGGACAGTATCTAACTGTATGAGATACGAGATTTTTCTATTTTAGTCGGCGTGCGATTTTCAAAGTTTGTCCCGGACTTCTACCCACCGGATTAATCGAGAACCCAAACGACAGAGGAGAAGATCCGCTTTCCATTACTTCGCTAAAGAAACAGCAAGCTTCACCGCCTCATCCAAACTCTCAGCAACTTGAACAGGTAGTTGTGCCAACTGATCGAGAATTTCACGAGGCGGATTAACCGCTAATCTCAGAACAAACTGAGGTAGATAGCCAATATTCGCCTTTTTCTGGAGATAATTGGCTATTTCTAAAATCGTTTTTTGAGAAGATACAACGTGACTGAGAAGATTGACCACAACAACTTTCACCTGATCAGACTGACTGACCAATTCTAAACCTTGATAGAGATGATCACCCCAAGCCTCGGTCAATTCTGTATAATCTTCTGCCTCCAAATCAAGGTAATTTGCAGGTTTTCCCTTTGCTTGAATAATCAAATCAACAGTCGTCAGTGTCATATCCGCACCATTTGATAAAATGCCGATATTACCTTCAAGTTCCACCATTTTTAGTCGGGGAAGCAGAACCCGATCAAACGGACAAGGAAAAGGAAAAGAATAGACATCTGTTAACGAGGCTTTCGCGGGATTATGATGATTTTGAATTAAAGCTGCTAAATCTCGATGACGTCCGAGAGCATTATCATTGACAATCACTTTGCCATCAAGAGCCATCACCTCGCCACTAGAGTTAATACCCAATGGATTAATCTCGATCAGATCTAAATCCTTTTCCACAAACAACCAATACATTTTTTCGATGATGGCACTCACCGCTAAAATCAGATCTTGATGCAGTCCCATTTTGACACTGAGGCGACGAGCATAAAACGAGGAAAACTCTTGATCGACAATAACTTGCTGAACCTCTGAGATCGCTTCTTCGACAGCAACTCCACCTTGAATCGATCCTAACATCATCGGACGGCGACTACTCGGATCTAACGTCACTGCCAAATAAAACTCTTGATCCGCGTTATATTTAGCCTCAGCTAATAGCACTTTCGGATATTCATCCCGAATGGGCAGATTAAAAATCGCTTGAGCCGCCGCGACTGCATCAATAGTATTTTCCACAAATCGTATGCCTCCAGCCTTACCCCTTCCCCCTGAACGCACTTGAGACTTGAGAACCACCGGATAGGGAATTCTCAATCCCTTGACATCTTGAGCGCGATCAATCCGCTGTGAGGGTAACACCGGGATGTCTTTCTCCCGAAATAAGGTTTTGGCTTGGTACTCTAGTAAATCCATTGCTAATTTCTCCCTGATATCGCTAATTGAGTTGGGACTGCAATTGTAACAACACAATCCATCTCAGAGTGTATAGAACGGGATCATTGCAGAATTTACATTCCTTGATGAACCGTTTTCACCCACTTTAGACGCTTCGGGCGGACTGAAACGCGGATGGCGGTACTGCTAATCACAATAAACCAGTGAAGCATATAAAACGTACCCCGCAAGCTTTGTAATCCAGCCTGTAAGACGGTCATTATTGATTGAGAAACGCTGCGAGTCTGGGATGCTTTTTGAGGGGTCTGGGTGCGACGTAACCCAATAAACATTCCCACAAACGACAGCGTTAAAGCCAGCAATGATAAAGGACTGGTAATCGGTAAACGACGCAAAGCTAACGACATTAAACAATCAGGGACAGCAGCAGTCGGGACTAAGTATTGAATGATTAAAAACCCGAATAAATCAAAGGTTTTACGAGAGCCAAGACGATTACGGAGTAAAGGTTTCCAATAATCGAGATAGCGTTGATATCCGCCTTCAGCCCAACGGTTGCGTTGATGCCACAAGGAGATAGATTTTGTGACTCCTTCTTCGTAGACGGGGGGAAAGGCTAAAAATTCAATATCCCAATCATTGAGATGGAGTCGAATGGTGAGATCGAGATCATCGGTGATGGTTTCTTCGTTCCAACCGCCACAAGCTTCAATCGCGTCACGACGAACAAACTGACCATTTCCTCGGAGTTCTCCTATCCCTCCTAAGGCAATGCGCTGTTCTTGGAAAAATGAATCCAGTGCCATTTCTGCGGCTTGGCTTTGAGTCCAAAAATTGAGAGGGGCGTTAGAAATCGCTTTTCGGACTTGGACTGCACCAATTTGATCGCTGTCAAACAGAGGAACGACTTGCTGCAATAAATTGGGGGACACTTGAGCATCGGCATCAAATACCCCAATAAATTCACCTTGAGTTAAGGGTAAAACTTGATTGAGCGCCCCCGATTTTCCACCGACTCCATTTTGACGATGTAAAACATTGAGTTGCTCAAACTTTTCCGCCAGTTGATCTAATAAAAGGGGTGTGTTATCAGTGCTGTGATCGTCAATGATCCAAACTTCATAGGAGTCAGATGGATAATCGAGGTTGCACAAGTTTTCGACTAAATTGTGAATCACAGATTCTTCATTTTTGGCAGCCACGAGCAAAGAGACAAAGGGCCAATAGTCGCGATCACCTGTTGCCGTCTGATCAGACGATGGGTGACGATATCGGGTGAACAGGATACGCAACGAATGAATCGAAATTAACCCTGTTAAGCCGAAAATGAACCACGAACCCCAAGAAACGAGATGTAGGGTGATTGTTCCTCCCCAAATCATACTGAGGACTACAGCCGCTTTTCGGCGGCGTCCTTGATAAATTGAGGGTGAATTGGTCATCGGTTCGACTTGATGTTGAAAAGGGGAGTGAGGATCAATCGGATCGGTTTCTACCGTTTGATTTTCGGGGCTTGAGTCCCGGTGATGATGATCATCTGGGTTAGGGTTAGATGAATTTTTTCGTGTAGATGTCAATCGTCTCATATCTGATTTAACTGATGACTTGATCATTTTTTTGGCCAAGACTTCTTGGGCCTGGGATAATCTAATTTAACTCTTAATACTTACCTAAAATCATATTGGAAGCTGGCAAAACAACAACATTGAGATTTTACACCGTTGTTTTCTGGGGTACGGATCAAGGGTCAACTCAGGAAGGAAGAAAATTTTTGTCTCTAGAGTCATAACAGGGGGTTAAATGTCGGCTAAATTGGAAAGAATCGGTCTTTGCAGGAAATCTGAGAATGTCAAACTCCGCCACAGTCATCGCTCAACTCAAACCCGCCGAAAAGCGAGAGGTGATCGTCTATCAACCGTACTACGATGATAAAAGTCGTAGATATTTACCCCTATCGATTAGCCTGTATAAAGAGAAAAGTTTGGAAGGCGCTCGTAAAATTGACAGTGCTGAGGATATTCCTTTCGTCGCCACCTGGAATGTTTCTTCTCTACCTGCTGATCTCACCCGTTGTCGAGTCCAGTTTGATGGTAACGCTGATCTCAGCTATGAAGTCACTATGGCCAACTATGAGTTTATTCGCTATCTCATCGATGTCCTACAAAACTTTGGTCGCACTCGTACTATTGATTTTTCTCAAGAGTTTTACAAGCGTTTACTCCATTATGTTGAGTGAAAGACTCTCGGTATAGCGCTGAAGATCTCAGTGATTTCCAGACCCTGAAGATTTTCAATCTCTTGTAGATAGTATAGAATACCAGCATTCGCCTAAGCGTCCAATACTGGAAGTTCTAAAAAATTTCCCCAGGTTTTACACTCGGGGAGTAGTCAAAATGAGCATGGAGGAGTCAGTGACGTGGCTAAACCCGCCAAGTATCTATTAATCGGGTCAACTCAGCCTTTTAGTGGTAAGTCGGCAATTGCACTGGGGCTAGCCCCAAGGTTGCGATCACATAATATTCAAGTTGCCTATGGTAAACCGCTGGGAACCGAAATTGGTAATGCCGCAGAACCCTTCGATGCTGATGTTCAGTTTATCGCGACTACGTTAGGACTGTCTGCCGATCAGATTGGTTCACCTGTGGTGATGCTCACCGACAACGCAATACACAGCAGATTACAGGGAGAAGATACAACTAACTTTTGTCAGGCTCTCGCTTCCTCTGTACAAAGGTTAAAAGGGGATTTAATTTTGTTAGAAGGGCCGGGAACGCTACAACAAGGCAGTTTGTTTGATCTGTCTTTGTCGCAAATCGCCCATGAACTTGATGCTTCGGTGATGCTCGTTGAACGTTTGGAGTCTTCGGCCGCTATTGATGGTTTTCTTGTGGCGAAAGCTCAATTAGGCGATCGTCTCATGGGTATTTTAGTCAATGATTTGCCGGCCGAACGTCAGGAAATAATGACAAATTTTATTCAGCCTTTTCTCGAACGTGAAGGTATTCCTCTACTGGGGGTTTTGCCTCGAAATGCTCTGTTGCGAAGTGTGACGGTTGAAGATCTCGTTAAACAACTTCAGGCTCAAGTGCTTTGCGGTGGCGATCATTTGAATATGATGGTTGAAAGTCTCAGTGTTGGGGCGATGAATGTCAGTGCAGCCATGAAATATTTTGATCGCACTCGCAATATGGCGGTGGTGACTGGAGGCGATCGCACTGATATTCAGCTTGCAGCCCTGGAAAAATCAACCCATTGCTTGATCTTAACTGGACAAATCACTCCCGATCCGATGGTGTTAACTCGTGCTGAAGATCTAGAGGTTCCTGTGTTGTGTGTCGATCTCGATACTCTGACGACAGTGGAAACGATTGATCGGGCTTTTGGTCAAGTGCGAGTCCATGAACCCAGTAAGGTTGAGTGTATTACCCAACTGATGGCCGAGCATTTCGATTTTGATAGCTTGATGAAACACTTGGGTTTAGAAGCCCCTGTCCCTTCTAATCTCTAAGTCCAACGGTAAAAATTCAAATTCAATCTGCCCCCTGATAACTTGGCAGCGCCGTTTCCTGATCCCCCTAAAACTTGATTTGTGGGGAGGTAGGGAGGTAGTGAGTCCACCCCCGTGCGCGGGAACAAGCGCGTTGAGGGGAGTGG
>Ga0207419_1001788_pt1 | contig 15311 bp, 8 predicted proteins | sample ElkSloMetagenome_4_FD_184723 | JGI IMG/M metagenome (GOLD analysis project Ga0207419, IMG submission 184723) | Hot spring microbial communities from Elkhorn Slough, Monterey Bay, USA - MD2A (version 2) | ecosystem: Environmental > Aquatic > Marine > Intertidal zone > Estuary: Microbial mat ...
ATCATTTCCTAAAATGGCTTCTGCTGCAATCAAATAAACTTCTGCTAAACGCAACATGTAAGTGTTGATACCCGTGGACATGAAGGCTACTGCTCCATCATTATCTTCTGGCCTGCCAATCACATATTTTTTAACAGCCGAACCGGCATAACTTTCCAGGTCGTACAAGTAACCACCATCTTTAGTTACTAATTCAGGGTAAAAATCTCCTTTATACATGAAGGTATGTTTACGACGCTCGTCGCCATCTTCATACAGGCTTTGCATGTTGGGTGTAGCACCATTGGCACCGCCCCATCCATCACCAACACCGGTAACCACGGCTTCCGGTGCAAAATAAGCCTGGTGCGTATTTTGTTCTCCCCAGTTGGTATGGTTGTCTACCCACTGCAAAGCAAACAATGATTCAGGGTTGTTATTATTTTCCAGTTTGAAAAGGTCAGCATAGTCATTCATTAATGCAAGTCCGCTGTTCTGGATTACATCTTCCGCATAATTTTTGGCCATGTCCAGGTCAGCCTGGTTGCGTGAGCCACTACCGGTTAAACCTGACCTGTAGAGGTAAAGCCTTGCCAGCATACCTTTGGCTGCCCAACTGGTTACCCGGCCTGCCTGAGGGTCTACCTCAGGCAAATGGTCTGCTGCATACATCATATCATTGATAGCAAATTGGAAAACATCAACTACCATGTTTTTAGGTATGATTGGGGTACCGACAATTGCAATATTATTGGCAATAATGGGCACATCACCAAACAGCATACCCAGGTAATGATAAGCATAGCCTCTCATAAATCGTGCTTCGGCCATGGCTGCATTTTTATCTTCCTCTGGAATACTGGCAGCCGAACGGGTTTTAATACTGTGAATAATGTTGTTGGCCTGGCCAATTACGATGTACATTGATCTCCATGCTTCACCTATACGTGCGTCAGAATTATTTGCTGAAAACACGGAAAATTGTCGCATGGCTGGGTCGTTGGATAAAAAATTACCCGCGGCACCATCACCTACAGAAAAGTTAACTTTATCGTTGTAGTCAAACCAGGGCACGTTGTACATACCGCCGGTAGCCAATCTTAATTGTTCACTGGATTGATAGAAATTGTCAACCACGATTGCATCAAGAGGAGGCCTATCCAGAAAATCTTCCCCACAAGCAGCTAAAAAGATTAGCGATGATAATAATGATATTTTTATAAAATGTTTCATGTTTATTCGATTTAATAATTAAAATCCAACATTAATTCCTAATGTATATATTCTGGGTAATGGGAAGTTACCGTTATCAATACCGTTTAAAAGTAGGTCTTGGTTGAATGGACCAATTTCAGGATCCAATCCAGTGTAGCTAGTAAATGTAACCAGGTTTTGCACGTTTACATACACCCGCGCTTTAGACATGTTAAGGGTACTTAAAAGCCTGGAAGGCAAGTTGTATCCTAAACTCAAAGTTTTGATCCTTACAAAAGACCCGTCTTCCACGTACCTTGATGATATTCTACGGTTATCATTAGGATCAAAAGGTGTCATCCTTGGCACGGAAGTACCTGGATTAGCAACTACCACATTGTCAGGGTCAGTGGCTGATCCATTTTCATCAATAAGTTCATGACGGGCGCGATCATTTGCTGTGGCCAATTGGTTATCGCCCAACTGAAGGCTTTCGGTAAACCTTCTGGTATAATTGAATATTTCGTTGCCAACACTACCAATGATGAACATGGAGAAGTCAAAGTTTTTATAACTAAAGCTATTGTTTAAACCGAAAGTAAAATCAGGATTAGGGTCACCAATAAAAGTCCGGTCCAAATCATCAATTACTCCATCAGGCTCACCTTCCGGGCCACTAATGTCTTTAAATTTTAAATCGCCAGGCCACACGCCGTTAATTTTATCAATATCGCCTTGATTGGCATGGTTCCTTATTTCATCAGCATTTTGGAAGATACCTTCTACCACGTAGCCATAAAACTGGCCCAGCGGTTGGCCAATAGTTGACCTTGTAACATGATCGAACCATTGAACATTCTTATCAAAGACTGCATTCTCATTATTAAGGGAAAGGATTTCATTCCGGTTCATGGTGAAAGTAAGAGCAGAGTTCCACTTCAGTTCCCCGGTGGTATTTACCGTGTTCAAAGTAAGTTCAAAACCTCGGTTTTGTATTTCACCTAAGTTGAAAAAGGGTGCTGAAATACTACCTATACCAGATGAACCCATTGATAATGGAAGTGGTAAAGGAGATAATAAATCACTGGTAACATTATTATATACATCTACCAATAATTCGATTCTATTTTGGAATAAAGAAACATCCAAGCCCAGGTTTACTGAAGTAGTAGTTTCCCACTTCAGGTCAGGATTGGCATACCTTGAGGCAAGCAGCCCGGGTCCCCAAACGGTTTGATAGTTGGTCAATGCCATACCGTAACCGTACGCGGGAATATCCTGATTACCTGTCTGTCCCCAGCTACCCCTTATCTTCAGGTTGCTAATGAAATCAAGGTTTTGCATGAATGGTTCTTCCGTGAGCCTATAACCAACAGCCAAAGATGGGAAATAGCCCCATTTGTTGTTTGGCCCAAAGTTAGATGATCCATCAGCCCTGATAGTGGCTGTTAACAGTACTTTGTCAAGTAAAGTAAAATTAGCCCTACCAAAATAAGAAGCAAGTGCGGAATTTCCGGCGTATTGGCTATTAACACTATTGGTGGCGTCACCCGCGTTCAAGGCCTGAATATCGTTGGAAATAAAATTAGTTCTTCCCCCTGAAAGGCCTTCCCAATTACTTTCCTGAAACTCCATACCAGCCATCACTGTACCAGACAAGAAACTTGTGAAGTCCCTGGTGTAAGTTAAATAACTGGACGACATCCACCATAAGTTATTATCAAATTGCCTCCTACTTTGTGCAAGTTCGTTGGAAGCAAAAGGCCCCATGTTGTAAGTTGGGTTGAAACCGTAACTATTGTTAAAACCTATGTTAGAACCAAAGGTAGTTCTGAAATCCAAACCTTCCAACAGGTTTACATTAGCAAAAGTATTTACTAATACACGTGTACGCTTCACGTCTAGGTCCCTTAGTAAAGCAATTCCCAAGGGGTTGGCCCGGGAGTTCTCGCCCAGAGGTGAAAAACCGAAAGAGCCATCAGGATTTCTCACGGGTATGTCCGGGGTAGATCGAAGTGCCAGTGAAATTACACCATTATTGTCATCGTTCAAGGTAATGGCCTCATTCATTCTTGATAAAGTAGCATTACCTCCGATGGTTAACCATTTGGTGGCTTTATTTTCTATATTCAAACGTAAATTGAACCTTTCAAATCCAGATCCAACCACTATACCTTCCTGATCGAAGTAACCAACATTAAACGCGTAAGTGGTATATTCATTACCACCGCTAAGCGATACATCATGACTCTGCATGGGTGCCAATTGAAAAACTTCGTCTTGCCAGTTGGTACCTTCACCTAACAAGGAAGGATCGGCAAATTCAGCTCTCATCCCTGAGCCATATTCCTCTCCTATTTCATTGCGGTATTCGGCATATTCTCGCAAGTTGAGCAAATCCAACTTTCTTTGCACTGTTTGCATACCATAATATCCATCATAATTGACGCTAACTTTACCCGGCTTACCTTTTTTGGTAGTAATTATAACTACCCCATTGGCTGCACGAGAACCATAAATAGCTGTGGCAGAAGCATCCTTAAGTACTTCCACACTTTCAATGTCATTTATATTAAGGAATGAAAGGGTATTTACACCGTTTTGTCCATTACCGCCACCGGCCCAGTTAAAACCAGATGATTGTTCAACTTCTCCGGAAATTTGCACACCATCTACTATATACAAGGGTTCGTTGTTACCCGTGATTGAACCCGCTCCCCTTATGTTGATAGAGACGCCACCACCAGGTCTACCGGAGGTTTGCCTTACTTGTACACCAGCGGCCCTTCCTTGCAGTGCCTGGTCTAATGTAGGGGTCATGGTTTGCACCAGGTCTTCGCTTCCTACAGACACCACAGAACCGGTAAGGTCGCTTCTCTTCATTTCGCCATATCCTACCACCACCAGTTCATCCAAATGCTGAACATTCTGGCTCATAACAATGTCAATAACTGACCGATTGCCCACAACTACTTCTTGGGTATTGTACCCAACTGAGCTAAAAACCAGGGTAGCACCTTCCGATACTTCCAGAGCAAAATTACCTTGAATATCAGTTACCGTCCCATTGGAAGTGCCTTTTTCCAGCACGTTTACACCGGGAATGCCATCTACCTCTTCTTCGGATGTTACCTTACCATTAACATTCTTGGTTTGGATAATCACCTCAATATCATTTTTTACTTCATTAAAGTTAATTGCTTTGTCCACAATTATACTGCGATTGATTTGCTTAAATTGTAAACCAGCTTCTTTAGAAATATCCAATAAAATATCAGAAAGTGAGGTAGCATTATTATATGAGCGATTGAAGCTAACTTTACTATTGATCACCTCTCGCTCATATGCGAATGAGTAACCGGTATTGTTCTCAATAATTTTAAATGCTTCTTTTAATGAGACATCTTTAAAGTTTAGCTTTACATAAACTTCCTTTACACTTTGTATTTTCTGCGCTTCAGAATTTAAAGCTAGCAGAAAGCTCGCGAAAAAGCATTGTAATACAATGCCATAAAGAACAAACTTGCTTGTCATGGCTAGTAATTGTAGTATTGGTTTGAATTTCATAATTTTGATTGATTTTAAATTGTACCATAAATTTAAGATTTATTGGCAGGTTGCAAGTGCTAGTTGCAACCTGTTTTTTTGGTTTAAAAATTCACATACACTTTTTTTCTATCCAGTTTATATTTAAAGTCATAGGCAAACTGCAAGGCTTCGAGGATATTCCTTAAGCTTTCGTTTTGAAACTTACCTGAAAACTCCCATTGTTTATCAACATTTCCTTGTAACAAGAAATCAACACCATACCATCGCTCGAGTGTAGATATTATTTCATCAAAATCTGCATTTTTGAAATAAATAATGCCGTCTTTCCAAGCAATAGAAATTTCTGAAAACTCTTGATTAGTCAATAAAGTTGTTTCATTGTTATAAACCGCCATTTCTCCGGGATTAATCACAAGATTATCTCCTGTTTTAAATTCAGTTACTTCTACTTTTCCACTGGTAATTGCTACTTCAAAAATATTTTGATCCTGGTAGGCATTTATGTTAAAGCTCGTACCTAATACAGTAGTGTTTATATTCCCGGAATGCACGACAAATGGCTTTTTAGCATCACCTACCACGTTAAAATAAGCTTCACCCTGTAGCCAAACTTCCCGTAGGCTGTCAGTAAAATGACCAGGAAACTTAAGTGTACTTTGCGAGTTGAGCATCACTTTAGAGCCATCCTCCAGATGAATAGTGAGTTTTTGACCTTTCTCTGTTGACTTTTGTACCATCGAGTGGACAGTAGAGGGTTGTTGTTGTAGCGTTTTATTATTGAAATAAAATAAAGAAGCGATCGATATTACAACTAATGAAATGACTGCAGCTACTGCCAGCTGATATGCAGGTTTTTGATTCGTTTTATTTTGCTGTCCCTTATCAAAAGGGAGAGAATTTATTAATTCCTCTACCTCAATTCTTTCTTGTAATTTCTTCCAAGCATCTTTCCAAGCATAGTCATTTTCCTTATTACTTGTTTGTTGCCATAAAAGCTGAAAGTCATTGCCAAACTCAGCTTTGCTGGCATGCGAATTTATCCAGTTGACAAGTTTCCTTACTTCATCAGGCGAGCATTGGTTCTGAAAATATTTTTCTATCAGTTGCCTATTCACTTTTTCTTCTTTTAATATTAAGACTAAAAAGAAGAACAAAACACCTAGTCGTAAAACTAAATTTATATTAAATTTAGTTTTACATCTCTTTTTTTAAATTATTCTTAACAAAAGTCCGGTTACAAAACGAATTAATAAAAATTGGCTTAGGAATACTGTTTAAAATTTTTATTAATTTTTTAAAAAAAAATAATATTTTTGCATAACTTCCCACAATCTATGAATATAACAGAACATCAAATTATTGAAAAGTTCATAAGCCATGATGACAAGAACGCTTATGCAGAACTTTTTAAAAGATACTCTAAAAAAGTATACCATTTAGCTATGCATTATTTTCATAATGATGAAGATGCGGAAGAAATTGTACAAGAGGTATTTTTAAAAATTTGGATAAAACGAAAATCTATTCAACATCCCCAAGCATTTTCTTCTTTTTTATACACTACTGCTAAAAATATGATTTTCGACTCTTTTAAAAAAGAAATAAAACACAAGGCCTATGCTGATTATTTGAGTACCAGCAAAATTCACCAACAAACTGATAATACCGAAGAAACTGTTTTCTTCAATGATCTCGAAAAGATTTACACAGAGTTATTGGAGGAGTTGCCTGCTAAGCGTAAGGAGGTTTTTACTTTAAGTCGACAAGAAGGGTACAGTAATCTTGAAATTGCGCAGAAAATGAATATTTCAGTAAAAACAGTTGAGGAGCATATTTATCAATCCCTTAAATTTTTAAAGCAGATTATCAAAAATAGATATGAGCTTATTATTTTATTATTGCTACTGTTTAGTAGTTAAAATAGATAATAAGTATATAAAGTACCTATGAAATAAGAAACTACCTACTAAAATAAATGCTCATTACCAATTAAACCAATGCCCAGAACATCTTTTGCTATTTTGTCAAGTGACTTTTCATCACCTTGAAAATGAAACGTTGTATGTATATGCTTAGCCGAACTACCTGGCGTTAATGCTAAGGCGGGTGATGAAGTTTCCAACTCGTAAAAAGGACCTAATTGATCAGCTCCTGGTTCAGGTGGGCCATCATTATAAGCATTGATTACATCGCCACTAAAAGGCTTTTCCTGCATTTCCCACAACGAATTTACATACGCCACTGCTGAATCAGGCTTATTATAGGTTACTATAGTAAGCACCTGATTGGCTGCATCGTAACTTCCCATTACCTCCGGGGCAAAATCAAAAGGTAAACCAATCTTTCCCCTTGACCGGCCATCGGCTTTGAAATAAATAGCATCTGCTACTTTCAGTCGCTCCTTCGATATACTGCCAAAATATTGATCGTTTACCTTCAATTTGGATTCTTTCTTTTGGTTTGGTATAATTATCGTCGCGGATGGAGAAGGTTTGTACATTCCTAAAATCCAAATGGACAACAAACCATTTTCTTTTTGCCAGGCCAATTCTCCAATATTAGTAATTTTATTATCACTTGAATAACCAACCTGGCTAATGGAAGAGGGAATTTCCACTTTTAATAATTGAGATATTTGCTGTTTATCCAGCAATTGAATGGTTCTATCTAATGCTAAATGAAAGGTAAAATCGGCATAGTTGATAATTTCTATTTCTTTCTGAAACTTCGCCGATTTGGATGTTCTATTCACCAGATCATAACTTACTGTATCGATAGCTGCAGGTGTGTACCAGTGCTGTAGGTCAAAACTAGCTCCGTTTGCAAAAAATAGTGAGAATTGGCCACCTTCAGGTCCCAGCCAAAAACGATCTTCTCCACCAAACGGGCTGATATGAGGAGAAAACTCGCCAGACTTTACCAGCTCGTAATTAATCCATCCAAAACTATAATCATTACCAGCTCCGGTAGTAGAGGTCATTACTCTACCCTGGTACTCTGGCACCAATAACAATTTGGCATCTTCATCATTTTCAAGCACAAAAGCATTGGTATGCTTCTTCATGAAGGCAAAATCCTCAGCAAAAGTCATTTCTTTATTTTTTGTTTCACAAGAAAAAAGAAATGCTAAAGTCAGGCATATCCACCATGGCTTCAGCATCTCAAGATATTGATTCATTGTTTTACTTGGTTTTTCCATACAAAGGTCCAAAATTGGCGCAAGCCCTGTAATCGGCTCCTTCCCTATCCATGCCAAAGGCGCTCCACGAGCTAGGCCGGTAAATTTTATCCTCGGGGACGTTGTGCATACACACCGGAATTCGTAACATGGAACATAGGGTGATCAAGTCAGCTCCAAAATGTCCATAGCCAAAAGCCCCATGATTAGCACCCCAATTAGCCATTACTGAATACACATCAGTGAAATTTCCATTACCTGTTAAATTAGGCACAAACCATGTAGTAGGCCAGGTAGGATTGGTGCGTTCATTGAGAATATTATGAACCTTATCAGGAAGCTCTATTGAATACCCTTCGGCAATTTGCATTACCGCCCCCAGGCCTTTCACCAAATTAATACGAGCCATGGTTACCGGCATACCTCCCTTAGTCAAAAACTGGCTGGAGTAACCGCCTCCTCTAAAATATTCGCCAATAGCAGGACACCATTTGGTAGCTTCTAAACATTTACCGGCTTCTTCGGGACTTATTTCCCAATAAGGTTTCATGGCTGGTTGTCCGTCAACTGTTTGCTCACCACAGCCATCTAACGCGGCAGATCCGGAATTGATCAAATGAATAAATCCTTTAGCGGCATCTCCCTCCGGCTTCCAATTGGTGGCTTTTTGCACTGCCTCAGGGCTCCAGTAGGTACGCACATCGGCAAATATTTGAGCTGTGCCGGTAATCAAATGGCTCATTGCCATTACCACCCCATTAAGAGAATCATTTTCAGTAGCTACCATAAATGGTTGTCGAATACCATTCCAGTCAAAGGAGGAATTGAGAATGGCTTCTAAAAAATCACCATTTGGCAAATAGTCGGTCCATTGACGCTGGCCTTGAAAACCGGAAATATAAGCGTTGCGTCCCATGGCTTCCTCTCCAAACCCAGCTTCTGCCAATTTTTGGTTACCAATCATCAAATCTCTAGTAATTATGGCCATTTTTACCACGTATTCCCAGTCTTTGTCTTTTGCTTCCCTGCTTTTCTGCTGATCTTCCGGATTATAATCTTTTCCTTCCTGACAATTTTCTTTTACCCATTTCAGGGCTCTTTCAAATTCTTCCTGATCGTAAATTCCCTCATTAATTCTACGATCAAGTTCAACCATATCTACATATTCATTGCGCATGCCCAGGTAATCCTCAAAAAAGTTTTCCTGCACAATAGACCCTGCTATTCCCATTGAAACAGACCCTATGGAAAGATATGAGGAATCCTTTAAGGCTGCAACAGCTAAGCCTGCTTTGGTGAATTGAAGAAGTTTTTCCTTCACGTCCGATGGAATACTGGTGTCATCAGATTCCTGCACATCATGACTGTAAATACTAAAAGCCGGCAGCCCTTTTTGAGTATGCCCCGCTAAAACTGCAGCCAGGTATACGGCACCTGGTCGTTCGGTGCCGTTAAACCCCCAAACAGCCTTGGGTGTAAATGGATCCATATCCATTGTTTCACTACCATAGCACCAACAGGGTGTAACAGTGATAGAGACCCCAACCCCTTCCCGACGAAACTTTTCAGCCGCCTTTACTGATTCGGCAACGCCACCAATGGTGCTGTCGGCTATCACACATTCCACCGGATTGCCATCAGGGTGTTTTAAGTTTTTACTTATAAAATCTGCCGTTGTGCGAGCCATACGCATGGTTTGCTCTTCCAATGATTCACGTACTCCGCCTAGTCGACCATCAATAGTGGGTCGAATGCCTACTTTGGGTAAGGCTTTTTGCAATCTATTTACAGGTGGGTTTACCTGTAATGATGAAATATTTGCCATATAATATTAAAATTTTCAGATTTTCATTATAATTAAAAACTGCAATAAACTTAGTGAAAAAAATAGAAGTAGAAATGATTAATACCATAAAAATCAAAAGCTTGTAAAGCTGATTTTAAATTAATTATTTCTTGTTATAAAATTTATTCTTTTCCTTTTCAAAAATCGCTTTTGCCTCGGCCGCCGATAAGCCCCTTTCATAGAAATGCATGTGGGAAAGGCTGCCATGAAATTTATTGCCTATCAGAATGGGCTCTTCGGTAGCAAACAATGGAAATATTTGCTTTACAACTCCTACATTTTCACCATTCATATAATATCGAACCTCCCCCATCGCTTGGTCCATTATTACAGTAAGATGGGTCCAGGTATTTGTAGGAATGGATTTATTGATGATGTGATCTTTGTATGCGTTGCTCCAAATGGTAACTCCCCACTGCGTTTCAGCCATAGGCCCAAATCCTACGCGCCAGCTTGGCCTTTCAACTCCCTGATAAGCTTGATAAATGAAAGATTTGAAACGCGCCACAGAAGTTGGATTGATCCACGTGGCCAACGAAAAGCTGCCGGTCAGCTTATTAAATCTATCTGCTCTAATGACCGCTGAATCATCTTCTCCATCAAAACTAACATTTATAACCGGCTCTGTATTTACATCGGCACCCACCAGTTCTAATTCCTGCCCAATTGCTGAATTACTTTGCAGAATAGAGAGCAATTTCCCATCCTCTAAATCGACTGATGATGTATAATTATTCAACACCCCTGTCTGTTGGTTATTCAAATTGTAATCATCATTATTGATAATTTTCTGTAACTGTTTAGCCGCTTCTTGCTGATTGTTTGCCTGAAAATACCGCTGTAAGTTGAGCAGTTGTGGTTTACCAAAATCGTACTTATCAGGTTGTTGATGCCATAACAAATCAAATTTGGCAGGTATCAATTGAGGCTGTTTTTCGCCCAATGGCAAGAGTTCACGGGAAACCGGAATTTTAGGTAATCGCAAATTCAATGGATCAAAATTGTATTTCTTAATAAGCTTTGCCTGCTTTTCCCAAAGATTTTTCGCTCCGCCAAAATCGTGCATAATAGCCAGATCGAGGTCGGAGAATAATTTGCGTAAGGCACTAGGAAGTGCCTCCGGCAATAACGCACTGTTGCGTATATCATCAAAAAAATCAAAATGAAAATCGATGGGTCTTTCAATAGAATGTGCCAACATCAATCGGCTAAGTGCCAGGCTTTCTTTCATGGCAGCATCATCTCCAAACCCCTGGGCAACGTAAAAAAAGTTATCCCAATTGAAATGGTCTACCAGGAAAGTGCGATAATATAATTCAGCCTCAGCCAAATGATAAAATGTAGGTGCCAGGCAAATAAATGACTGGTAAGCATCCTGTTTATCCATCATAGTAGTGAAAACGTACGCGCCAGCATCCTGATGGCCTGCTAGTATGCGATAAGGGTGCAATGAATAATTTTGGTCAAGGTAATTGGGGAGTTCATCGGCTAAAAACTCCATAAATGGATCAGATTTATAATTAGTATAACTGGAAAGCTTTTGCTGCAATGAACCTCCAGCTGAGGCATCAATTCCTACAATTAAAAGTTGTGGCCAGCCTTCCTTTTGTACCAGGTAATCTGCCAGGGAGGCTACCAGTTTTACTTCTAAAGGGCTACCCAGGTATACCAGGGGTATGTAGGTTTGCTCTTTTTCAGCATTGCCTGTAGGGTGAATCAATAATTTAACGGAAGACTTTAATGCTTCGGATGCTACTTCTTGTGCTTTTAAAGTATTAATACAGCACCAAAAAATAAATAATAGTTTTATAAACTTCATATTATTGAGTTTTATTGGTTATGATAATTCTTTTATAACTGGTTAGGGCCGGAGAACCATTATCTGTTATTTTAGCGATTAAATGCAATTGCTCGTTACCCAACTTAGGTACATAAATGGTGATTTTAGAGGGGTCATTGGGATTATAATTTAAATTTTGCTGTTGCAAATTGCCTGCTTCGGGATAGGAAGTCCACTCATATTCAAGTTGATCACCATCCGGGTCGTAAGATTTTGAAGCATCAAAAATTAATTCCTCCATGGCTGATGCTTCAATGTAAATTGGCTCAGAAGAGGATAGGCTATTTACTATGGCCACGGGTGCATGATTACTTTCTTTTGGTTCTTTTACACACCAGTCCATGCGGGCAGCAAACCCACGTTGAAAATCTTCCCGCCAACGAGCAACTGTTACCCGGGCATTTGTAATGCCATTCCAGGAATCTTGCGAATCATTGTAATATTGATTTTCTATTGGCTCAAATCTGCCTCCCCATCCACCATACTCAGGATGCTCGGGAACGTTGAGGCCGTTGGGCAGAAAGTAAAACCAGGAAGGAGTATCACCTTCTTTCATGGCTGAATAAGGATTTGGGGCCGTCCAGGTTTTCTGCGGGTAAAGAGCGCCCAGTGAACCATGATTTTCAATAATATTTTCTTTCAACCAGTCGAGGGAGGTCACTTGCTCATTACCATCCAGATACATGCCACGAAATACCGCGTTACGTTTATCTTCCTGCAAAGAGGCCCGGTTAAGAATGTAAAAAAGATCCGGATGATTGGCTTTAATATGAGGAAAAAGGCTGTCCTGATCAGCAATATCATGAACCCTGAGTTTGGCAATAAATTTCCGGTATTCATCTTTACTTCGATTGCTTTTTACCTGCCATAGCGCCTGTGCCAGGTCCGTTTGGCCGCCCCAGATGGCTACATTTAATAATTCTTCACTTTCATCTACCTGTTGAATGATCCAGGCAGAACCTTCGGTTAAATGCCCTTCCCCAACGGCGGTTGATCCCCGCTGTGGATTACCATTTTTAATTCGCACAAATAAGGTATCAGCCAGCGGGTAATCAGGGTCATGCAACATCAGGTTTGGCTGCACTTCCGCGTAAGCATTTACGATTTTTTCAATTAAATCTGTTCTGACTACAGCTTCATCCAACTCACCTATGGTGCCTGAAGCCGAAGCCACCAGCCCTTCTATTTCAAATTCATTGCTGTAAAGTAACAGCCGAATCATTGACTGCATATCGTCAGGATCACCACCAATGTCCGTGGTAATCAGCAAACGTGGTTTATAGCTGTTATTTTCAATTTTCACTTTTTTACAACTCAATGAAATGAATATTAAAAACATTAAAATAAAGCTCGCTAGTTTTTTCATACCTTATATTTTAGTAATCATCAAAACCCAATCCTGGTGAATCGGTGCCTTGGGTACTTTGTACTTTTCACCATCTTCTAATCTAAAAGTGCCCTGATCGTAAGCATCTCCGGTACGAGGATCATAATAAACTGCACGATAAGTTGCTCCAGCTGCTAGACTGGATAGTTCGTACTGGTCGTTTCTGGGTTGTTTATAAAAATATACTCCAATAGCTTCACCGGGAATACCAGATACATAGGCGCCCAAATGATTATCATCCGTAGCGTGCTTGTTAATCCATTCCGGGTGTGGTTCGAAATCCCACCATTTTACATTTTGTAAAATTTTATGACCTATGCCTACCATCCTGGCTCCCGGCCACTGGTAAGCCTCTTCCCAGGGCATGTTTCCCCAGGTGTTTCCGGTAGGTGATTCACCAAAAGGGTCGTTCATTCGGTTGAATTGCCAGATGGCATCAGCTCCGTAAGAAAAACCAGGAGCGCCCATCATCACCGTGCTCCAAAACAGGAATCGCTGCACCTTTTCACCACTGCCACCGCCATGCATGCCCTCGAAACAGGCCTCACCTATTAGCACCGGTTGTGGGAACATTTCACTGGCGGTTCGCATCTGACTTATTGCCCGGGGTAAGGTCTCAAAACCATTATGCCCCGGTTGTAAAAAAACAAAATCTATCAATGACATGTCATCCAGTTGTTCCATGTCACTGGCAAATGGACCCGGGTGAACTGTAAGAATTCTATCAAAGGGTTCTATTTCATGGTAATAATTCGCTACCTCTGTATATTGCTTTTTTTGTTTAGCGATTTTCTCATCAGTCCACTCCACCAGGTAATAAGGCAGAGACACTTCACCGGTCAGGTTCCACACTACCGGGTAAGCCCCATAACGGGCAATCACGTATCGCCAGTGCTTCTTCATTTTTTCCACCCCCATAAATTCCAAGTAGTAACCCCAGTTGGGCATCATGTTGGGCAGCATTTCATTCTTAATCAGCCATTGGATTCTCAGGTCGGCCAGATCAAAATAGGCAGGGTTGATGGTTTCAAAATTGGTTGTCCAGGGATCACCGGCAGCGTTTTGCCCACGGGAATCCATGGGTTTGATGTCGCAGGGGAAACCAATGGCAAATTGTATAACAGTAAAGCCTTTTTGCTTGCGGTCTTCGGTCATCAATTGAAACTCACCGGGCCATTTCAGCCGGTCGCTCATGCCAAACCACCAGGAATCGGCCAGCCAGAAAAAGGGTGTACCATCCAGGTGTTCAAAGTGGGTCTGATCCTCATTGATTTGGATCGTGCCTTTCTGATAAAGTAAATTACTTCCGGTATAGGAAACTACTTCAATTGTCCCTTTTTTTCCGTGAAGACTTTTATTTTTTGTATCTGTGCAGCGGGTTATAAATGAATATTTTCCGGGATCAGGTGCACTGTATCGGAAAGTCCAGGTATTTTCACCATCCCAGTAACCCGGAACCACTTGCTGGTTACCATCTGGCTTGCTGACCAGTAAATCGACATCAACATCCCAAAAGGGATTAGGATAAGACTTTGAAGATTGGTAGCTCCATTGTAATACTTGGTTTTGGGCGACAGTAAGTTGCTGGGCATTACTTTCTATTGCCAATAGCCAAAGGATGATAAACCAATAATTATTGTTCATAGGCTGAAGGAATTGCTAGGCAATATTACTAATAAAAAAATCACTTAGAAAGGAAAGAGTTTTTTTTAAACCACCTTTTTTTCTGCAATGTCTGTTGTTGAACAAAATGTTAATACCAGGGAAAAATATATACTTCACCTCAAGATTTTGGTGAAATTGTAAAATCAGAGTTTTAATTAAGACAGTTGATTCTGAATAGTAGTTGAAATACCTTTCAATTTTGCTAAAGCGGCATAAGTTGCTGGTAAAGCTTTCAGACTTTACTTTCTATATCCTCAATTAAAAGAAGTTTCAATAATGCGCCATGATTCTTATGTGAATCTGATTTTTACCCCGGAAGGGAGAAGAACTAAACCCATCAGTTTAATATTTTTCATAATCTATTTTTCTTTTGGTTTTTCTTATTGTTGTTGAATCCTGACAGATATTTTCTTTACTGTCATTGCGAATTCGATTCGCAACACCCTAATTACCTTTCACCCTTCATTTTATATTCGAAGCATTGAGTTTCCAACTAAGAGCTCCCAATTGTAACCTATGAAACGGTGCACAAAAATTATCTTTAATATATAAAAAATTACATCATTTAGCCACTAACTACTTCTTCCAACCAATGGTCTATCGCCTTTTGTTGTGAACTGAAATTAAACCCGATCGCTTTCACTTTTTTACCAGCATCGAGATAGGGTGCGGC
>Ga0207419_1001790_pt1 | contig 15305 bp, 16 predicted proteins | sample ElkSloMetagenome_4_FD_184723 | JGI IMG/M metagenome (GOLD analysis project Ga0207419, IMG submission 184723) | Hot spring microbial communities from Elkhorn Slough, Monterey Bay, USA - MD2A (version 2) | ecosystem: Environmental > Aquatic > Marine > Intertidal zone > Estuary: Microbial mat ...
TAAGTAACATTTTACTAAATACCAAGAGCCAGCAGACATCTTAAAAGCCATCTCCTTAAAAGGACAAAACAACTCTTTTACAAGTCCCCAATCTAAAAATGCACCAAATTTTGATACCTCATTACAGCGCAGCAGAGCAAACTCATCCTTTTTAATAAAGGGTTCATCTGTTGTTGCTACTGGCCTTTCTTCGTTATCTAGATATACAAAAACCGTTAAACTGTCACCAATGCTAAACTGTTCTGGTCTATACCTATTGGGAAGAAGAACCTCGTCATCATCATCATCACCCAGAAATAAACCTGGGGGTGTATCTCTTAAAATTTGCAATGTATTATATTCACCTAGTGCTATCATGCTGTAAAGGTATAATTAATAAGTTTTAATAATATTAATTTAAATAAAAAACACCACTAAAATTAGTGGTGCTTTAAAAATTAAGAGTTGTTTCCTTATTTATAAAAAGACATTTTATTAAAATGCTTAACGAGCAAGTAATAAACTACTGCTCTATATTTATTTCTGTTAGATTGCCCGTAAACATCCATAACGGAGGCAATAGCCTTATCTAAATCATCACCATCTGAAAGTCCTAATTTTTTTATCAAAAAATTTGTCTTTACGGTAGCTAGTTCAGCGTCATCTGAACCTGAAACTGTAGCGGAATCCGCATTGTAAATAGATGGCCCCAACCCTACAGTTACTTTAGTTAATAAATCCATGTCTGGATTTACACCACATTTATCTTTTAGGTCTGCGGCGTATTTTTCGATTAATTCGTCTCTCTTACTCATTTTAAATTATTTTGATTAATAGACAAGGCTAATATATTTAAATTTAAGACACCACAAAAATGTAAGAGTCTCATTAATTGCAGAGTCTTACTTAATAAAAGTAAAATAATCTAAGAGAATTTTATCATTTAAGCGATCTGGTGTAAAGATTTCTAAAACTTTAGGGCATTTGGATGCAGCGAAAAAAGACTTTAAGCTTTCTTGAATTTCTTTGGTATTAGAGGCTTTTTCATATTTAAAATTGTACATCTCGCATAAGTGTGATGCATTGAGTTGATGCTTAGTTTCAAAAAACGTATCAAAATTATCTGAATCTTTATGACCTGGCAAAATTCTAAAAATACCTCCTCCTAAATTATTGATTAAAATAATTCTAAATGAAGATGGCACATAATTATTCCAAAGTGCGTTACTGTCGTAGAAAAAACTTAAATCACCAGTTATAAAAACAACCTGTTTTTTGGCTGCAACAGCGGCACCTATAGCAGTGCTCGTGCTACCATCTATACCACTTGTTCCGCGATTACAAAACACCTCTATAGTAGGGTTTAATTTAAAAAGTTGGGCGTAGCGAATGGCTGAACTATTAGCAATCTGAAGTTGAATTTGAGTTGGAATAGCGTCTAATACATCTCTAAAGACCGTAAAATCTGAGTATGGTATGAGATCCTCATATTCCCTATGTTTTTGTAATCTATGAGCTTTAACTTGCAACCAATGCGATTTGTATTTTGAGTATTCTTGTTTAGTAACAACTAAATGTAATTTTTCGAATACGCTATTGACATCTAAGGCAATATGATGGTTTAAACAGAAAAAGGTATCATTAGCACGCTGCTTTCCTAAATGAAAATGCTTTTGGGGTTTGTACTGTCTCAAAAGTGCCTTTATTTTTTTTGAAACGACTAAGCCCCCCAAAGTAATTAACAGGTCAGGCTGAAGTGCTTTAAAGCCATCAGAATCTAACGGGCCTATCATCTGATCAATACAAGGAAAAAAGTCTTCATGATAGAGATTAGACGTTGTTTCTGTAAAAACAATGACATCGGGCTGAATTGCCAAAGCATTTATCCATTTTTCTTCAATGGAATTTGGTGGTAACACCCCAACCAAAATTAGCTTGCGTTTTGCACTCTTCCAAGCCTTTTTAAGCTCTTTAATACCTATTTCATCCTCTTCCTTATTGTCATGCTGCCATTTGAAAGGTTGAGGCGAAATCATCAAGTCATTTCTAGTTTTGTAAAGAGGCTCTTCGAAGGGTACATTCAAGTGAACAGGACCTGATTTTTGATAAGCTATTGATAAGGCCTTATGTATTTCATATTCGTTAAAAGACTGGATATCTTCTTGTATTTCTTTTAATCCTGAATTGTTTTTTGTTTTACTCCCTAATTGTTCACGCGGAAATTGATAAGAGCTTATATGATCACGAATATCTAATTTTAAACGCCCGTTATAATGCACATGCCGGCCGTATACATTCTTTTGGTGTATGGTTTGTCCATCTCCCACTCCAACTAGAAATTCTGGTCGATCAGCAGATAATACGACTAATGGAATTTCATTATAAAATGCTTCTGCAATAGCTGGAAAATAATTAAGAAGTGCACTACCTGAGGTACAAACCAAAGCTGCCGGTTGTCGTTTCTGCTGAGCTATGCCCAAGGCAAAAAATGCAGCACAGCGCTCGTCTACAATACTGTAAGCATTAAAGTAATTGTCATGTGTAAAGCCAATAGTAAGAGGCGCATTTCTACTTCCTGGAGATATAACAACATCCTTAATATTGTGCATTTTACACAAGGTCACCACAGTTTGTGACAATGGAATACTAGAGTGCTTCATGTTGTTGTAAAGATAAGCATTTAAAGACCTTGGTTAAGTACTTTTAGCATAGTTTTAGTCTTATTAACAGTTTCTTTCCACTCGTCTTTAGGACTTGAATCTTTAGTAATTCCTCCGCCCACATAAATAGTTGCTTGATTTTCTTTTAATTTCATACACCGTAAATTCACGTAAAAATTAGAATAGGTTTTAACGCTTTTAAAAACGTTATTTTCAATATTTCGGCGTCTGGTGTTGCGACTAATAGTTTTGGTAAGATTTAGCTCACCTAGGAAGCCGGTATAGTAGCTTCTATCATAACCTTCATGTGTATCTATAAAATTCATAGCTTCAGATTTTGGAAAACCGCATACCGCTGGTGTAGGATGCATAGCCTCAATAATATTTTTTATTCGATAAGACTCTTTTAGTTTAGCTATAATTCGAGTTTTTAGATGCCACAATGGTCCTGCTTTAACAGAATTTCTTTCCCTAATATTTACATCCTCAACGTAGGGCTTTAATTGGTTAGCTATATAATCTGTTACAATCTGTTGCTCTTCGATCTCTTTATAGGCCCATGTCGGTGCTTCATCATTAACCACTTTTTGAGTACCTGCTAGAGAAATAGCCGTAAGGTGAAACCCTTCAATTTTAAATAATAATTCTGGCGTAGCCCCCAACCACAGGCCAATTTTAGGATGATACCAACAATATACCATGGCCTGTCTGTAAGCGTTATAAAGTTTTTTAAAAATTTCTAACGGATGTTCTGTTTGAATAGGCACCTCCTCTTGTCTAGAAAGTACCACTTTTTGTAAAGCGTCATTTTTAATTCTATCAATTGCCTTTTTAACAAGTGCTGTATGTGATTGCTCCAAATCAGGGTTATTTTTTATGTGAATTTGAGACGCCTTTTTTTTCACCTGATCACTCTTAGTTTTGAGATTATGGATTTTTGACTTTGATTCTGGGAAAAGTACAGCGCCTTTCTCTAACTTATACGGAGCAAAAACAAAACCATTTTCTTGAAAAGTATGAGTCAAGTGCAACTCATCATCTTGTTGAAGCCAACATTTTATATCATCGTAAATGGGCCGACTATAAACGACAAAAGGCTTTTTATTTTTTAATTGGAGCCTTAAAGATTCATAAAATGACGCTTCAGTCATGAATTACTTAGATTTTGGCAATGCAATAGTAGACAATCTACAAACCGATATAAGATTAGAGGCTTCATCTGTTACTTTAATATCTAAGAGCTGCGTCGTTTTTCCTTTATGAATAAAACTAGCTTTAGCAAATACATAACCACTTTTAATACTTTTTAAATGGTTTGCTGTAATCTCGATGCCTCTAACAAAAAATTTTTCGGTATCAACGAAGATATGCGCTGCAAAACTTCCAACACTCTCTGCTAAAGCTGCTGTTGCACCACCATGCAAAACGCCATCTGGCTGGTGTACTTTTGGGGTTACCGGCATTTTAGCAACTAAAAAATCATCTCCAAAATCTATCATTTCAATCTCAAGCGTTTCCATGAGTGTATTTTTATTAGCAGCATTGGCTTTGGCTAGTAATTCTTCTTTATTAATTTGCATTGAAAAGTATATTTTAGTGCTCATGCAAAAATACTGAAACTGTAAGTAAAAATGAACGTACACCACAAAGAAATTACCTATAACTCGACAAACTCATATGCGGTACTAAACGATTTAAATGATAAGACTAAAAATGTGTGGTTGGTCTTTCATGGCATGGGTTACCTCAGCCGCTACTTCCTAAAATACTTTAAATCCTTAGATGCACAAAAAAATTATATTTTAGCACCTCAAGCACCAAGTAAATACTACATACCACCAAAAATGCACGTTGGTGCCAATTGGCTTACTCGTGTAAATACCCTTACAGATACGGCTAATGTGCTAAATTATATAGATGCTGTTCTTGAAGCCGAGATGGTATTTAAGAGCATTACCAACTACAATTTAATTGTGTTAGGTTATTCTCAAGGTGTAAGTATTGCAATGCGCTACTTGGCGAGTCGGAAGTTGCAATGCGAACAGTTAGTGATTCATTCTGGTGGAATACCAGAGGAGCTAACGCCTAAAGACTTTAACTTTATGCTTTCTAAAACTACGGTGAAACTCATTTATGGAAAAGATGATGAGTATCTCAATGAAGAACGTATGCTAATAGAGCAAAACCGAGCAAAACGTCTTTTTGGCAATCGCTTAAACATAATGCCATTTGAAGGAGCCCATGTGATCAACCAGGAAGCCATCGAAAATATTGGCCGAGAATATTAGTTTATAATATTATTGCCCTAGAAGATTTCCCACTATAGTCTTCACTGGTAAAATAGCCTTTGAATGCTCAATACTTGGTCCGGCGACCCAGACTGTTTTGTAAGTCGCTTTTTTAGCGGCGTTTTCAGTAGCTTTCATACCTATAGAAAACCGAACCATCTTGACCCACTTTTTCAATTTTCTATTCTTGTTTAAAAGATTTTCTAACCAAGTGGCTTTAGTTCCAATTTTTTGTACGTATGGTGTGTTGATAACAGTACAAGGTGTGCCTGAGATGCGCTCGGTCATAACAATATCTTCAGCATTATAGTCTACACAAGCTTGTTTATAATCTTCTGTGACCTCCGCTTCTTCCGATGCAATAAATGGACTACCAACAGAGGCACCTTCTGCACCAAAAGATAACATTTTGTCGAGATCTGCTTTACATCCTACACCACCTGCAGAAATCACAGGAATATCGCAATTGTCGTTTAGCAATTCTATGAGATCCTTAGGCGATATCTTACCTCTATGACCTCCGGCTTCATTATTTACGGCAATTAAAGCGTCTGCTCCAAGACCTTCAACTTTTTTTGCAAATTTTAAATCGGTAACGTCACAAAACACTTTTATACCGGCTTTATGCGCTTGTTTAATAGTTTCTTCAGGACTTCCCAAAGATGTAATTATAAAATCACAACCTTCTTCGCATAATACTTTTAACTGGCCTCTATATTTAACATTAGATTTGTTTACAATTAAATTAAACCCAAAGGAACCGCCTTCAACTTTAGCTTCTTTCAATTGCTTAATAGCTTGTCGGAGTTCTTCTAAGGTTCTATAGTTTAAAGCAGGAATGCAACCTGCTACACCAGCTTTCATAGCTTCTTTCACCATGGCAACATTAGATACCAAAAACATTGGTGCCATGATAATAGGATGTTTTATTTTTAGTAAACGTGTTAATTTGGTCTCCATTATCTTTTATTAATAAGGCCTAAATATACAAATAAAGCCATTGGTGTACCATAAAAATTAAAAGGCATCATTAAACCTGTAATATCCTGTTTTAAGGTAAGCCCCTTCTGGAAAATTAATAGGGTGATCTATGTCGTGTTGGGTTTGATTTAAAACAGTATAAGGGCGATTGGTGTGATTTAAAACCCTGACATTTATATCATAAAACGCTCTTGATGAAATTCTGGAAGAGCAAGAAGCCAAAACTAATAAACCTCCTTGATTTGTAAGTTGAGCACCTAACTCTGCCAGTTGTGCATACTTTTTTTTGGCCAAGGCTATTTCTTTTTTTTCTTTTGCGAAGCTTGGAGGATCTATAACTACCACATCAAAACTTTTGTTACGATGTATGAGCTCTTTAAGAATAGTAAAAGCATCACCGCATAAGGTTATATGTCTGCCTTTAAAATTGTTTAAGCTAGCATTATATTTAGCGAGCTCTAGCGCCTGCTCACTTATATCTACGCTTGTAACTTCTACAGCGTTATTGGCAAGCGCATGTACCGAAAACCCACCAGCATAAGCAAAGACATCTAAAACCGATTTTTGAGCACTATAACTTCCTACCAATCGTCTATTTTCTCTGTGATCTAAAAAATAACCTGTTTTATGACCCTTGATAACATTTGCTGAAAAATGAATGCCATGCTCGATAAACTCAACCACTTCACTTTCTAAGTTCCCATAAACCACTTGCCCATCGGTAAAACTGTGATGCTTACTATTTTTTAATTGTCGGCTTAATCGCATCACTATGGTTTTTGCCTGAGATTCTTCTCGAAGACTTTTAAGTATCCACTGTAGGTAGGGCAACCAAATTTCTGAATAGAGCTTCACTACCAGAACATTACTGTAGACATCAGCGATCAGCCCTGGAAAACCATCATTTTCACCAAATAATAAGCGATAGCTACTGGTTTTAGTTTGAAGTAATTTAAAGCGTTTTTTATGAGCCGCTATTATTTTTTGATGAAAAAACTCAGCGTTAATAATAACCTTAGTGGGCGAATTATGAATCATTTTAATCCGAATAGGTGAACTGGCATCGTACAAACCAATACCCATAACTTTGTTTTTATTTTTACTAAAAACTATTGCTAAATCGCCTGTTCGGGCATCAGAATTTATTTTTGTTATGGAATCTGAAAATATCCAAGGGTGGCCATTTAAAACATATTGCTCACCTCGTGAACTAAGTTTTACGGCAAGACGTTTGGGCTTAACGTTACTCTTAATTTCTGAAATAAATGTCATATTTAGCCTTATTGCCACGCAATATAAGTCGATTTATTTTCTATTAACAAAAAAAAGCGTTTTTGAAATTTTACCTCAAAAACGCTTTCAAATTGATAAAAAAATTATTACCAATTATTAATTTCTTGTTTTACCTCTTCTCTAGACTTGCCATACTTTTCTTGAACCTTTCCAGCAAGTTTATCCATGTCACCTTCTGCCTCCTTATATTCATCATCTGTGATTTTTCCGTATTTCTGCTTAAAATCACCTTTAATTTGTTTCCATTTTCCTTTAAACTGCTCATTATTCATAATATATAGTTTTTTTATTGATTTTTAATAATTAAGCTAATATTAAACTAAAACTATGCAACAAATAAAATAAAGATTAACTCAAACGGTTATTCTTTTCAATTCAGCTATAAATCTAACTTTTTTTGACTTCAATATGTTTTTTATGGTCTCAGTGACATTTTCCAAATTAACAGCATAAGCAACAATTGTACAGCAAAAATCAAGAGAATATTGATACATTTCCCTCTTCATTATTGAGCGTACTTAAATAATTATGAGGCAAAGCATAATAGCAAGTTTTTAATGAAAAGTTTTACATCAATATTAATATGCCATTAATAAAAAAACGCAATCAAATGAATGATTGCGTTTTCTATTTATACTCGTAAAATGTAGCATGTCTAAGTGAAATTACTTCACTTCTTCAAAATCAACATCCTCAACATCACTACCTTCATCAGCAGCTTGCCCCTTAGCTCCAGCTCCCGCATCAGTTGATCCGGTTGGCTCTGCACCAGGTTGACCTCCTGCTTCAGCTTGTGCCTTATACATCTCTTCAGATGCTGCCTTCCATGCCTCATTAATCTTTTCTAAAGCTGGGTCTATGACCGCTAAATCTTTAGTTTCATAAGCCTTCTTAAGCTCTTCTAAGGCATCTTCAATTGGCTTTTTCTTATCGTCAGATAATTTATCCCCAAATTCTTTAAGCTGACTTTCGGTTTGGAAAATCATAGCATCGGCTTGATTAAGCTTTTCAGCTTGTTCCTTAGCCTTAGCATCGGCTTCTGCGTTGGCTTCAGCCTCAGCTTTCATCTTATTAATTTCTTCTTCTGTAAGTCCAGAAGAGGCTTCAATACGGATGTCTTGTTTCTTACCAGTAGCTTTATCTTCTGCAGATACTTTAATAATACCGTTAGCATCAATATCAAAAGTTACTTCAATTTGCGGTGTTCCTCGTTTTGCTGGTGGAATACCATCTAAGTGAAAACGTCCAATAGTTTTGTTATCAGCTGCCATTGGGCGCTCACCTTGCAATACATGAATTTCTACTGACGGCTGATTATCTGCTGCTGTTGAAAATACTTGCGACTTTTTAGTCGGTATAGTTGTATTGGCCTCAATAAGTTTAGTCATTACATTACCCATGGTTTCAATACCTAAAGATAATGGTGTAACATCTAAGAGTAATACATCTTTAACATCACCTGTTAACACACCACCTTGTATACCGGCACCCAGAGATACAACCTCATCAGGGTTAACGCCTTTACTTGGTGCTTTACCAAAGAATTTTTCAACTGCTTCTTGTACCGCTGGGATTCGTGTTGAACCACCAACTAAGATAATTTCATCTATATCGCTTTTAGATAAACCCGCTGCTTTTAAAGCAGACTCACAAGGCTCTATCGTACGTTTTACTAAATCGTCTATTAACTGCTCAAACTTTGAACGGCTTAATGTACGCACTAAGTGCTTAGGTCCGCTTGCAGTTGCGGTTACATACGGCAGATTAATTTCGGTTTGTGATGACGATGACAATTCAATTTTAGCTTTCTCTGCAGCTTCTTTAAGACGCTGTAAAGCCATAGGATCTTTTCTTAAATCCATGTCTTCGTCTTTCATAAATTCGTCGGCTAACCAATCAATGATGCGTTCGTCTACGTCGTCACCACCCAAATGTGTGTCACCATCGGTAGATAGTACTTCGAAAACACCATCACCGAGTTCTAAAATAGAGACATCATGTGTACCACCACCAAAATCAAAAACTACAATTTTCTGGTCGGTAGACTTTTTATCTAGACCATAGGCTAGTGCCGCAGCCGTAGGTTCATTAATAATACGCTCTACTTGTAGTCCTGCAATTTCACCAGCTTCTTTAGTGGCTTGTCGTTGTGCGTCGTTAAAATAAGCCGGCACTGTAATAACAGCTTTAGAAACATCTTGTCCTAAATAGTCTTCGGCTGTTTTCTTCATTTTTTGAAGAATCATAGCTGATAGCTCTTGAGGTGTATACAAACGTCCGTCGATATCCACTCGTGGCGTATCATTATCACCTTTTACAACTTTATAGGGTACGCGTTCTGCTTCTTTTTTTGCCTCAGAATATTTATTACCCATAAAACGTTTAATAGAATAAACTGTTTTGTGTGGGTTGGTTACGGCTTGTCTTTTGGCAGGATCACCAACTTTAATTTCACCACCTTCTACAAAGGCAATGACCGATGGTGTTGTGCGCTTACCTTCTGCGTTAGGTATAACAACAGGCTCATTACCTTCCATAACAGAAACGCAAGAGTTCGTTGTACCTAAATCGATTCCAATAATTTTACTCATAATATATGTTTCGCTTTAATTGTTGTGTTTAAATTCATTATAGAAATGACAACTTTTATGCCATCACAAAAAATATGACATCATGTCACTCTATTTGAAATTTACCCTATAATATTGGGTGCTTTATGAGAAAATTATGGTGACAAAAATCTAATTTACAAAACTGCACATGTAATTTTGTTATTAAAAAAATTAAAAAAGGAACGCTATTTGATTAATCTCATATATATTCATTTTTAAACTTATATATTATGAAAAAAATAATCACATTATTATCCATTATATCCTTATTTTTCATGGCCTGTGAAGGCGATCCAGGACCACCGGGACCACCGGGACCTGACGGAGGTCTTATTGTATCTGATGCTTTTGAAATTGAATTAGATTTTACAGCCGAAAATAATTACGAATTTGTAGAACCTTATGGTTTTGAAGTTTTCCCCACCGATGTCACCTTAGTTTACATTCGTTGGGACGTCGTAGATGGACAAGAAGTTTGGCGACCTTTACCACAATCTGTTCCTTTTCCCGATGGGGACCTAATTTATAATTACGATTTTACACAGACTGATGTCAATTTCTTTCTGGATGGTACAACTCGATTTGACACCTTAGACCCCGTGTGGACACAAAGCCAAGTTTTTAGAGTGGTGGTAATACCTGCTGAAAATGTAGGTAGATTAGACTATAATAATTTAGATGCCGTAATAGATTTTTATAATATTCAAGAATTTAAAAAGCGTTAAGCCATCATTATTTAAAAACGTCTGTAAAAAACTCTGGTGCTAAAAACACCAGAGTTTTTTATTAAAGGTCAAGACAACATGTATATTTGCACCGACTAAATCGATTTCGCAAATGGAATGTATCTCTGTTTTTGATATGTTAAAAATTGGTGTTGGGCCTTCAAGTTCTCACACCTTGGGTCCTTGGCGTGCAGCAGAGCGTTGGATTGAAGACTTAAAGCGAAAAAAGCGCTTCGAGAAAATTGAACATATAAAGGTTGACCTTTATGGCTCTTTATCATTAACAGGTAAAGGCCATGCCACAGATTTAGCTATTGTTCTTGGCTTAAGTGGTGCAGACCCTGAAAGAGTTCCAATAGATGCTATTCATGAAATTGTTAATTCCGTAAAGCGCACTGGCAAACTGCTCTTAAACAATATTAAGCCTATTGCATTCAACTTTTCTAACGATATTACATTCCATCGAAAGTTTCTACCGTTTCATGCTAATGGCATGGTGTTTTCTGCTTTGATAAATGGGAGATACTATAAATCAACTTACTATTCTATCGGTGGGGGTTTTGTTGTTCAGGAAGAACGAAAAATATCTAAAGCCAATAAAATTATTTTTTATTGCACCTTTCCCTATCCGGTAGAAAAAGGTAGTGACCTTATAGGTTTTTGCCATCAGCTAGAAATGCCGATATCAGGGGTTGTTTTAGAAAATGAAAAGTCACTGCGATCAGAAACTATAATAAATAATGAATTGCAACGTATCTGGTCTACTATGCTAGAATGTATGTACACCGGTTGCCATACAGAAGGACACCTTCCTGGCGGACTTAATGTAAGAAGACGTGCATTTGATTTACACAAAAAATTAATTGGTGATGTTCATTATACCAATGAGGACGAATGGTTGCAAGGCATAAGACAAACCGAGGTCAAATTTAGACAAATCATAAAATGGGTAAGCTGTTTTGCACTAGCAGTAAACGAGGTAAATGCCTCTCTAGGAAGGGTGGTTACTGCCCCAACCAACGGCAGTGCAGGTGTGATTCCTGCTGTTTTAATGTATTATATGGTCATTGAAAATCATGAGGCTGATTTTAACCACGTTAAACAATTTCTATTAGTTGCGGGTGAAATTGGCAGTATTTTTAAGAAGGGTGCCACGATTTCTGCGGCTATGGGTGGCTGCCAGGCCGAAATTGGAGTATCCTCAGCTATGGCTGCTGGTGCCTTATGTGAATTGCTAGGTGGAACACCTGAACAATGCATCGTAGCAGCAGAAATAGCCATGGAACATCACTTAGGACTTACCTGCGATCCTATTGGTGGGCTTGTACAAGTTCCTTGTATTGAACGAAATTCTATGGGAGCCATAAAAGCTATCAATGCAGCAGAGTTGGCTTTAGACACCGATCCTAACCACATCAAGGTGCCGCTAGATAAAGTGGTAACGACCATGTGGGAAACCGCAAAGGATATGAACACAAAGTATAAGGAAACTTCTGAGGGTGGATTAGCTGTTGGTGTTCATTTAAGCGATTGTTAATTTCATTTAAGCATTATTGGGCACAACCATCTCTATGGCGCGTATCTATTATGTAAAGAATTTTCCAATCATCCTTTTCTTTAATAAGTTGAAACGAATTAACACCACAATGGCTAAACTCGTCATTAACCCAAAACTCATAGGGGGTCCAGACATTCGCCATAGTCCTATCGCGCTGAATATTAAAACTTAACAATTTTTCTTCAAACTGAGTTGTTTCTGGGATACTTACAACTGTTCTTAAGAACACCTCAAAATCTTCTTGTTTAAAATTACTTTTACCTTCAAGAGTTATAGATATTGTTTGCATTAGAATTTTAGGATGCACTAATTCTTTCAATTTAGATGTATCTTTTTCATGAAATGCTTCAAAGAAAGCATTAATTTTAGACTTCAATTTCTGTTCTTCAGAATTTTGTGCACTTATGTTTTGAAAAAATACTAAAGCCACTAAAACTATAACCAACCGCATAATATTTTGTTTCTTTCAATATACTAAAAATAGAGCAATTATAAGAGCTGTGAAAAACAGATTATAAAGTTGAATAAATCTCACTATTTTTACATACCAAATATAAAGCCTAAAATAATGTCAACAGCAAAAAAAGAATACAAGAGAATCACCGTAAAAACCTTGGTAGACATGAAGTCTAAGGGAGAAAAAATCTCTATGCTAACAGCCTATGATTATACCATGGCTAAAATTGTGGATAGCGCTGGTGTTGATGTTATTTTAGTTGGGGATTCTGCAAGTAACGTTATGGCTGGTCATGAAACAACATTACCCATAACTTTAGATCAAATGATTTATCACGCATCCTCTGTGGTAAGAGCCATTAACAGAGCTTTAGTAGTTGTAGACTTGCCATTTGGAACCTACCAGAGTGATCCTAAAGAAGCGCTTAGGTCTGCCATAAGGATTATGAAAGAAAGTGGCGGTCATGCTGTGAAATTAGAAGGTGGCAAAGAAATTAAAGACTCTGTAAAACGTATTCTTAATGCTGGAATTCCAGTAATGGGACATTTGGGGCTAACTCCTCAATCTATATATAAATTCGGAACTTACACCGTTAGAGCTAAAGAAGAGCAAGAAGCGCAACGCTTAAAAGAAGATGCTTTAATGCTAGAAAAAGCAGGATGTTTTGCTATCGTTTTAGAAAAGATCCCTTCGGCCTTAGCAAAAGAAGTCGCAGAAAGTCTAACCATACCTGTTATTGGCATTGGCGCTGGTGATGGAGTTGATGGACAAGTGTTGGTGTTGCATGATATGATTGGCATGACCCATGAGTTTAATCCAAGGTTTTTAAGACGTTATATGAACCTTTACGAAGATATGAGCCAAGCTATAGGACAATATGTTGAAGATGTAAAATCATTAGATTTTCCTAATGAAAAGGAACAGTATTAAGCACATTTGAGCCATAATTCTAGGCCTTTAATTCACGTTATGAGTAAAGTTGTATCTAATTCCTCTAACCTACAAGTGCTCTATGAAGACAACCATATCATTGTAATTAATAAGCGTCCCGGCGATATTGTTCAAGGTGACCGAACTGGTGACACACCGCTTAGCGATATTGTAAAATTGTATCTAAAGAAAAAATATAATAAACCCGGTAACGTCTATTTAGGGGTGGTACACCGATTAGATCGCCCAACAAGTGGTATCGTGTTATTTGCTAAAACGAGTAAAGCTTTACCGAGATTAAATAAATTATTTGCTGAAAAACAAGCCAACAAAACTTACCTCGCAGTGGTTAAATCACCACCACCTAAACCTGAAGATAGACTTATTCATTGGTTAAGAAAAAATCACAAAAAAAATAAATCTACAGCATTTAATTCTAGAACATCTCACTCTAAAAAAGCCATTTTATCTTATAAGTTAATTACATCTTTAGACCATTATCACGTACTCGAAATACAATTAGAGACAGGAAGACATCACCAGATAAGAGCACAACTTAGCGCCATTGGCTGTCCTATAAAAGGAGATTTAAAATATGGGTTTGACAGAAGCAACAAGGATGCTAGCATAAGTTTACACGCTAGACGGTTGGTACTCACCCACCCCGTAAAAAAAGATATCTTAAGCCTCGAAGCACCATTGCCAGAAAGTGATATTTGGCTAGCGGTAACTTAACTTAAGCTATAAGTAAGTTGTAATTGTGTGCCCTCATTTAATTTAGAGGTCAATTGAAACTTGGTTTTAATCAATTCAGCGCGCTTTTCCATAGTTATTAAACCAGAGCCAGAACTATTAAGGCTACTGTCAAAACCTTTGCCATTATCATTTATTAAGATAACCAGATTAGAATCGCTGTAATTTAAAGTGACTTCAATTTTGTCTGCCTCGGCATACTTTATAGTATTAGATATGAACTCTTGTGCAATTCTAAATAACATAAGTTTATCGTTATTGCTAGTAAGTTTTACAGGTCTGCCAATTAAATTGAATGATGTGGTTATTTCACCCAATTTTTCTAGTCTTTGTATTTCGCTCTTGATTATAACTTCAAAATCTAAATTAAATAGCACGTCTGCATTAAGAGATTTAGACAAAGAGCGGACTTCGCTAAGTCCGTCGTGAAGCGTACTTTTTATATTTTCAACAGTTTCTTTAGATACTGGTTGAGACGATCTCGCTAAATTAGCTAGTTGCATTTGTGCATATACAAAGGTCTGCCCTATATTATCGTGTAATTCTCTACCAACGTGCTTTAAGGTGGCCTCCTGTATTTCTTGTTTGGTTTTTACCAATTCTTCTTGAAAGCGTTTTTGGGCTTCGAACTTTTCTATTAAGATTTGATTTTTGCGCTTCTGAAACATTATAAAAAATAAAATGAAAACAGAAATAAGGGTAACTAGAAAAAATATAACATAAGAAATTAACGCAATGACTTCATCGCTTATTTCTGTTTGAACCTGAGCGTATATAAAAATCCAAAAGTATAACATGAATACAATATGATGTTAGCTGCTAAAAAATAAATGACTCTAAATTGCACGAAATTTGAATTGATAGCTTTATAAAAATCCATAAAAATAAAAATGGGTGTTACACTAATATACCAAAGGGTAAGACCTGTAACAATATAAAAACTTGTTTCTTTATAAAAATGAACTATCTCATGGCTTAACAATAACTGACGATAATATAATATAGTCATTATGAAATACAAAAACGTCTCTATGAGCATTATATAGGGTTGATTCGTAAAGAGGTCTTT